>Ga0183100_1000042_pt1 | contig 216693 bp, 166 predicted proteins | sample Biomet2_FD_127789 | JGI IMG/M metagenome (GOLD analysis project Ga0183100, IMG submission 127789) | Microbial communities from bioreactor (seeded with anoxic lake sediment) at LBNL, California, USA - Biofuel metagenome 2 | ecosystem: Engineered > Bioreactor > Anaerobic > Unclassified ...
GAAAGAGCTATATTAAAACTCTGTCGCGTCCCTCACGGGGCGGTTGATTGAAAATTGAATAGTGCGATGTAACTCGTAATTATTTTGAGGTTACAAAGTAGTTTTACTACTAAGTGAATCACAAGTCATAATCAGATATCTCTGATGAAATTTTTATTTTACGGAGAGTTTGATCCTGGCTCAGAACGAACGCTGGCGGCATGGATTAGGCATGCAAGTTGAACGAACCACTTCGGTGGTGAGTAGCGGAAGGGTGAGGAACGCGTGAGTAATCTGCCCCCCAGTTGGGAATAACAGTTGGAAACGACTGCTAATACCGAATGTGGCTCGAGTCCTGCATGGGATTCGGGCTAAAGATTTATCGCTGGGGGATGAGCTCGCGTCCCATTAGGTAGTTGGTGAGGTAACGGCTCACCAAGCCGACGATGGGTAGCTGGTCTGAGAGGATGGTCAGCCACACTGGGACTGAGACACTGCCCAGACTCCTACGGGAGGCTGCAGTCGAGAATCTTGGGCAATGCGCGAAAGCGTGACCCAGCAATGCCGCGTGTATGATGAAGGCCCTCGGGTCGTAAAGTACTGTCTCCCGTGACGAAATTTGACGGTAGCGGGGAAGGAAGCCACGGCTAACTACGTGCCAGCAGCCGCGGTAATACGTAGGTGGCGAGCGTTGTTCGGATTTATTGGGCGTAAAGGGTCTGTAGGAGGTTTGTTAAATACGGGGTGAAATCCCGAAGCTCAACTTCGGAATTGCCTTGTAGACTGACGGACTAGAGTATCGGAGAGGTAAGCGGAATACCAGGTGTAGCGGTGGAATGCGTAGATATCTGGTAGAACACCAAAAGCGAAGGCAGCTTGCTGGACGAAAACTGACTCTGAAAGACGAAAGCATGGGGAGCAAACAGGATTAGATACCCTGGTAGTCCATGCCGTAAACGTTGTCAACTTGATGTGGGGGGATTTAGTCCTCTCCGTATCGAAGCTAACGCGATAAGTTGACCGCCTGGGGACTACGGCCGCAAGGCTAAAACTCAAAGGAATTGACGGGGGCCCGCACAAGCGGTGGAGCATGTGGCTTAATTCGAGGCAACGCGAAGAACCTTACCTGGTCTTGAAATATATCGGATCGCCTGTGAAAGCAGGTTTCCCTTCGGGGCTGATATACAGGTGCTGCATGGCTGTCGTCAGCTCGTGCCGTGAGGTGTTCGGTTAAGTCCGGCAACGAGCGCAACCCGTATCGTCAGTTGCCAGCAGGTAAAGCTGGGGACTCTGGCGAGACTGCCTGTGTTAAGCAGGAGGAAGGCGCGGATGACGTCAAGTCAGTATGGCCCTTACGACCAGGGCTGCACACGTGCTACAATGGGGGGTACAATGGGATGCGATGTCGCGAGGCGGAGCAAATCCACAAAACCTCTCTTAGTTCAGATTGCAGTCTGCAACTCGACTGCATGAAGTTGGAATCGCTAGTAAAGGCGTATCAGCTACGACGCCTTGAATACGTTCCCGGGCCTTGTACACACCGCCCGTCACATCATGGGAGTTGACTGCACCCGAAATCGGTGATCTAACCAGCAATGGGAGAAGCCGCCTAAGGTGTGGTCGATGACTGGGATGAAGTCGTAACAAGGTAGCCGTAGGGGAACCTGCGGCTGGATCACCTCCTTTCTAAGGAGTAATCCACAAAGAGCTTGCTCTTTCTGGATAAGGCTAAACTCCGGATTTATCCGGATGCGGATGTTGGCAACAGCATCCACTTGTTACATCGCACTATTCAATGTTCAATCTTCGCGGCGAAAGCCGCGAGTGTTGTTTAAAAACCTGATCAAGTTCAGCGTTGGAACCCGTTCCGAAAGGCGCGGGGAAGACGAAAGGACATCAAAGAACCAGCAGAGTATACCAAACCAATACCTTACTCGCAGGCACGAGTACGGCGCGAAGCGCCGCACGGAATGCCGGAGAGCGGGGTCCCCGAAAAGTACCCGAAGCTTTCGGGCGGGGAGCCCGAAAGTTCCGAGGCCCGTGGCCGAAGGAAGGCAACTTTTTGGGGTTAGGGGGGCGTAGCTCAATGGCTAGAGCACCTGCTTTGCAAGCAGGATGTTGAGGGTTCGAGTCCCTTCGCCTCCACCAATTTACAGCTCTCCAATCAAACGGAGCAGCCCGGCACAATAGCGCAGTAGGCCAATACGCTGAATTCTAACGGGATGCCCATCTCGGCTTCGCCTTAATGGGCGTATAGCTCAGTTGGTTAGAGCGCGTCCCTGATAAGGACGAGGTCCTTGGTTCAAATCCAAGTACGCCCACCATATTTTAGAACTTGATCGGTAAGAATTTACGCTTCTCCACGGAGGAGTGGTAAGACCGTGGGTTTACCCGCGGAGTTGATTGACAATCAAAGAAAGTGTCTTGAAAAAGAAAATTCTGCAAAGAAGAAACAACTTTTTTGTTGAGAGAAACAAGAGTAGACTTAATTCGAGAGGCGTAAGCCTTTCGATGCAAATGTTTTCTTGGTGGTTAAGCTACTAAGGGCACATGAAGGATGCCTTGGCACGATCAGGCGATGAAGGACGTGGTAAGCTGCGAAAAGCTTCGGGGAACTGCACACGAGTTATGATCCGGAGATATCCGAATGGGGAAACCCAATGGGAGTAATGTCCCATTATCCTTAACTGAATAAATAGGTTAAGGAAGCGACACGCGGGGAAGTGAAACATCTCAGTACCCGCAGGAGAAGAAATCAACCGAGATTCCGCAAGTAGTGGCGAGCGAACGCGGAATAGGCTAAACCGTACGGTTTACTGTACGGGGTTGCGGGACTTCGATATGGCAAGACCAGTTGATAGCAGAAGCTGTTGGAAAGCAGCGACATAGAGGGTGATATCCCCGTAAGCGAAATCAACTGTAAGCCTAGAAGAATCCCAAGTAGGTCGGAACACGTGAAACTCTGACTGAATCCGGGGGGCCCACCCTCCAAGCCTGAATACTCGATCGTGACCGATAGCGCATAGTACCGCGAGGGAAAGGTGAAAAAGTACCCCGGAAGGGGAGTGAAAAGTATCTGAAATCATGTGTCTACAAAGTGTCGGAGCGAAAGCGACGGCATGCCTTTTGCATAATGAGCCTGCGACTTACTCTGGCGAGCGAGGTTAAGCCTAGTGCGGAGCCGAAGCGAAAGCGAGTGCGAATAGCGCGTCTAGTTCGTCGGAGTAGACCCGAAGCTGAGTGATCTATCCATGGCCAGGTTGAACCTGCAGTAACATGCAGTGGAGGACCGAACCAGTTCATGTTGAAAAATGTTTGGATGAGCTGTGGATAGGGGTGAAAGGCCAATCAAACTCAGTGATAGCTGGTTCTCTTCGAAATAGCTTTAGGGCTAGCCTTGCGTAAATAGTTTGTGGGGGTAGAGCTACTGATTGTTCACGGGCCCTTACCGGGGTACCAAGAACTATTAAACTCCGAATACCATAAACCGTACCGCAGGAGTCAGACTATGGGGGATAAGCTTCATGGTCGAGAGGGAGACAGCCCAGACCGCCGGCTAAGGTCCCCAATTCGTGCTTAGTGGTTTGAAGGATGTGATGTTGCATAAACAGCCAGTATGTTGGCTTAGAGGCAGCCATCATTTAAAGAGTGCGTAATAGCTCACTGGTCGAGTGATATCGCGCCGAAGATGATCGGGACTGAAGCACGGAACCGAAGCCGCGGATCGTGAATTTATTCACGGTGGTAGAAGAGCGTTGTATGTGGGTTGAAGCCGAAGAGGGATCTGAGGTGGACTGCATACAAGTGACCATGCAGGCATGAGTAGCGAAAAACCGGATGAGAATTCCGGTCACCGAAAACCTAAGGTTTCCCGGGGAAGGTTCGTCCGCCCGGGGTTAGTCGGAACCTAAGGCGAGGCCGAAAGGCGTAGTCGATGGAGGACAGGTTAATATTCCTGTACCACCTTGTCGGAGTGATGGAGGGACGCAGTAAGTCAGGCGAGCCAACTGCTGAATATGTTGGTCGAAGGCCGTAGGGTGTGCGATAGGCAAATCCGTTGCACGTTAAGCCCGAGAGTCGTAAGGTAGCCGAACGCAAGTTTGGCGAATTCGCTGTGACAACGCTGACGAGAAAAGCTTCTAAACGATGATGACAGGGTGCCCGTACCGTAAACCGACACAGGCAGGTGAGGCGAGAAGCCTAAGGTGCGCGAGAGAAACCAACGTTAAGGAACTCGGCAAATTGACCCCGTAACTTCGGGATAAGGGGTGCCTTTATTGGTGATGGGACTTGCTCCCGGAGCTTTTGAAGGTTGCAACAAAGAGGCTGGTGCGACTGTTTAACAAAAACACAGCTCTATGCTAACTCGCAAGAGGATGTATATGGAGTGACACGTGACCAATGCCAAAAGGTCAATGGGAGAGGTTAGCGCAAGCGAAGCTTCGATCTGAAGCCCTGGTGAATGTCGGCCGTAACTATAACGGTCCTAAGGTAGCGAAATTCCTTGTCGGGTAAGTTCCGACCTGCACGAATCGTGTAACGATGCCAGCACTGTCTCAACGTGGATCTCGGCGAAGTTGTAATTCCGGTGAAAATGCCGGATACCTGCGGAAGGACGGAAAGACCCCATGAACCTTTACTGTAATCTGATATTGGTATTTGATTGCTCTTGTGTAGCATAGGTGGGAGGCTGTGAAACCGCTACGCCAGTACCGGTGGAGCCACAGGTGAAATACCACCCTGGTGCAATTAGATATCTAACGATGTCCCGTGAATCCGGGTTTCGGACCGTGTCAGAGGGTCAGTTTGACTGGGGCGGTTTCCTCCTAAATTGTAACGGAGGAGCCCGAAGGTACACTCAGCACGGTTGGCAATCGTGTGTAGAGCGTAAGGGTAGAAGTGTGCTTTACTGTAAGACCGACAGGTCGAGCAGTTGCGAAAGCAGGGCCTAGTGATCCAGCGATGGAATGTGGAATCGTCGTTGCTCAACGGATAAAAGGTACTCTGGGGATAACAGGCTGATAGCGCCCAAGCGTCCATAGCGACGGCGCTGTTTGGCACCTCGATGTCGACTCATCACATCCTGGGGCTGTAGAAGGTCCCAAGGGTTCGGCTGTTCGCCGATTAAAGTGGTACGCGAGTTGGGTTCAGAACGTCGTGAGACAGTTCGGTCCTTATCCTCCGCAGGCGCAGGATATTTGATGGGATCATTCCTTAGTACGAGAGGACCGGGAATGACTGACCTCTGGTGTTCCGGTTGTGGCGTCAGCTGCATTGCCGGGTAGCTATGTCGGGAACGGATAAGCGCTGAAAGCATCTAAGCGCCAAGCCCACCCAAAGACGAGATATCCCTTCCCGTAAGGGACTGAAGGCCGGTCGAAGACTACGACCTCGATAGGACGGAAATGTAAGTGCAGCAATGTATTCAGTTTACCGTTACTAATCGGCCGTGAGGCTTAACCACCTTTTTTTCGATCGCTCCGCCAACAGGCGAAGCGAACCAAAAAAGGTTGCTCTCAACACAAATGAGAGTTGTTACCTCACTCGCGGAACTTCCTCCAGTAAAGACACTTTTTGAGATTGGATTTTTTTCCGGTGCTTATGGCGGAGCAGAAACACACGTTCCCTTCCCGAACACGGTAGTTAAGGGCTCCAGCGGCGATGGTACTGTATAATTGACTATGGGAGAGTAGCACAGTGCCGGAAATTTTTTTACCCGTCGAACGTTTCGCACACATTCGACGGGTTTTTTTATGCCCTCATTCCTCCATCCCTTCATTCCTTACCCGTTGAACCCAGCGGCTTTCTTAAGTCGTGGGAATCACGTCTGTATTCTTGGGCCGTGGGAATCAGAGGGGGCGCTTCGCCCTCCCTTAACCCTCCCGACCGGCAGGGTGTCGGCGCCGCGACTAGATCCGCATCAAATGCTGCGCATTTAATGCTCCAACTAAGAAATTCGGGAGGTATTACGAGGTTCCGGAGGGCGCAAAATACCGCTCCGTCGGTACGCCTTCCCGCTTTTTTGCGGAAAGGCGGCACTCCTCCGCCTGTTTTTGCAGGAAATTGGTTTGCCGGGTCCAAGACCGTTGCGGGAACGGCTCGGTAGGTCTGCTCGTGTGGAGATCGATACAAGGGCTTGGCAGGCTTGCGGAACGTCCTTGGCCGATTGTGCCGGGTTCCCTTGTTTGGGTCACGCATGGTCAGAGGGCTCGCTTCCGGCGAGGGCTAGGCGATAGCCGCGCACGAGCTCCGGGCCGCACGCCGGGCATTACCCACACAAGCGAACTCGCCGCCAGGCGGCCGGGAACCGTCAGCGTGGCTCTATCGGTTATCCCAAGTGGCCTGCCAAGCCCTTGTATCGATCTCCACACGAGCAGAATAACCGCACTCTCCGGCAACGGTCTTACGGTGGGTTCTCATTCCTCCTGCAAAAACAGGCGGAGGAGTGCCGCCTTTCCGCTTTTTTGCGGAAAGGCGTGCCGACGGAGCGGTATTTTGCGCCCTCCGGAACCTCGAACGCCCTCCCGAATTTCTTAGCCGGAGCATTCAATGCGCAGCATTTGATGCGGATCTAAGTACCCGGCACCGGCACCCTGCCGGTCGGGAGGGTTAAGGGAGGGCGAAGCGCCTCCCTTGCTCCCACGACGATGTAGCGAGTATAGTGACGGAAATTATCCGAAGGGGGGATTGAGGGCCGTTATTTTTCCGGACAAACCAGATAGATGCCGAGCATTCCGGGGGGAATTGTTGTGTCGAATGTTTCGGGATGGCCGGATGCGAGTTGTTTTTCGCCGAGTAAATCCGTTATTGTTACCGGGGTGGATTTGATGCCGAGATCGCTGTATGGGATGGTGATCCGGAACTTTTCCGTGTTTTCGCCGTTATTCGGGACGATCAGAATTGCTTTTCCTGCTTGATAACGGGCGTAGGCCTGGAGTAACTTCGGGTGATTCGTCTGTACTTTGCAAAGGTTGGAGTCGCGGTGATCTGGCGGAAAATATTCGAAGATCTCCGGATATTGACGACGGATGCGGATCATTCGCTTGATGGTCTCGTAGAATGCCTTTCCGGGTTCCTGTTCGAGCAGTTCCCAGCGGACTGGATTGGGCCAGCTCCAGCCGGTTACGGTGAGGGGATTGCTCCATTCTTCGCCGAGGAGCCAGAGGGGGATGAAAGGGGAGAACAGCGACTGATAGGCGAATTCGATCAGATTTGCTGTCGGGCGGGGGCTGGTGTTGTCGTGGCAGGAGAGCGGAAACGAATAATACCGTTCTTTTCCTCCGTTCAGGGCGACTTTCCTGTCTTTCCGCCACTGGGAATCGACGCTGCCGAGATGGGCGCCGCTTTTCACTAGGTCCACGATATTTTCCGTCATGAAAATCCGGCAGGGGATGCGGGTTCCGGTGCTTCCGTCTTCGTAGAGAAAGGACATCTGGTCGAAATCGAACACCTGGCGACGTTCGCTGGGGTGTTCGGAGAGAAACACCGTCTTGCGCCCGAGGGCAGACAGCCGCAGCTTTGCTTCGCGGAACGGCTCATAGCCTGCATATCCCGGCGCACAGTCGCAGCGGATACCGTCGACGCCGGTCGCCTGTACAAGGTCCACCAGGCGGGAGGTGAACCATTCGCGCAGTTCCGGGTTCTTCCAATGAAACAGCCAGCCGTTCCAGGCGGGTTGGGAGGGGCCGGAGAACCATTCCGGCTTTTCCTTGTGAAGGGGAGCCGTTTTGGTCACGCCCCAGGACACCACGTCGAAGAACACCCGGATATTGCGTTGGTGCGCTTTTTCGACGAATTCGCGGACCCGCCGCCATTGTTCGGGGACATCGTCGGTTCCGGTCAATTCACGGTTCAGGGTGTGAATTCCGAAGTTGCCGTAATGGCGGCCTTCGTTGATCGGGGTGAGCCAGATGCCGTTGATGCCGGTTTCGGCCAGGTGGTCGAGGACTTTGTCCATCCCGGCGAACGTTTTGTCTGGAGACGCGGAGGAGACGTTGACTTCGACGAGGATCAGACTTTTGACCCAGTCCGGGCTGGCGGCGGCGTCTTCTCGGGGTGTTTCCAGCTTCACCTGCGAATCGTCGACCCATTTCGGGAGCAGCCCAGAGTTGTCGATTTCGGCTGCTCCGGCTGCGGACACCGTGAAAAGCAAAGGCAGAATGAGGAATCGGAAGAGCCTGTTCATCGTATGCGGGCGATCTCCTGCGTAAAACTGGTTTTATGGAGACCATAACCGGAGTTATGGCGATGCAACGTCACAAAGATTGCGAACGCTTTGGTGCTCCACGAGGAAGGGACGGATCGCTTCACGGATGCGCACCGGTTCGCCCGGCTTCGCATCCAGGACCGCCTGGGCGAAACCGGCCAGGCGGGCGCCGATCTCTTCGGCGGCACAGCGGATGGCGGTCAGCGGCGGCGAAACCGATTCCACGAAACACTGGTCGTCGTAGCCAATGACGCTGATCTCGCCGGGAACGGAGAGATTGCGGCGGCGGCAGCAATCGATCACCGTGATGGCCTCGCGGTCGCTCAGCGCCAGGACCATGGAGAGTTCCGGGTCGGCGCGCAGAAAGTTCTCCATCGTGAAAAACGTACTGGCGGTGAGATCGAGCGATTCTTCCAGCGTCATGCGGTGAATCTGGAGCTGTGCTCCAGCGGCTTTGCAGGCGTCGGCGATTCCCGCCGCGCGAAGCGAAAATTCGCAGTCGGGACCGGTGCCGCGCGGTCCGAGCAACGCGAGATGACGATGCCCGGCTTTCAGCGCCGCCTCGGCCATGAGTTTTCCGCCGAGATAATCGTCGCAGGTGACGAAGTTGAGCGTCTCATGGGTTTTGCCCCAGAGGACGAGATGGGGAATTCTTGCATCGGCGGCCAGCAGTTCCTCATTGCTGTAATCGCCCAGCAGATAGACGATATCCGCTTTTTCGCCATCTCCGGTGTCGCGGCAGGAGTCGCTCAGACACACCGTCAGTTCGACGCCTTCGGGCAAACGGTTTTTCAGGGCCAGAAACAGTCGCTGTAAAAAGGGATTGTCGATCTGCCCAGGAGGCAATGCGAAGCAGGCGTGGAGCCGGACGGGCTGTCTGCCGAGCTGGTCGATCCGCTTCAGCGCGTCGTCGGAGACGAACGTTCCCACCGGCGGGCGGCGGCAGACCACTCCCTGCTCTTCGAGTTCATTCAACGCGGCGCGTACGGTGCTGCGGCTCACCTGATAACTTTCGCTGAGTTCCCGCTCAGCCGGCAGCCGTTCGCCGGGGCGGTAGACTCCGATGGCGATTTCTGAAAGAAGATGCTCCCGGCAGACGTCGTTTTTCCCGGTGATTTTTTTCATCTTCGATCTTTGCCCTTTTTTTGGTATAAATATAATACCACAAAAATCGAAATTGTCAAGTCTGCTCCGCTCGACGGCGAAGGCTCATTTTTCCAATACGTCGCGAACGGCGATGTCGGTGATCAGCCAGTGGTTGTCGATCTTTTTGAGCTTGCATTCGAGGTCGCGCACTTCGTTGACGGTTTTGCCGTCATTGAGGCGGGCGTCCAGCGTGCCGGTGAAATAGGCCGTCGCCCGGTTCGGCGGATCGATCGTGATCGAGAGATCGCGGAAATTCACCGTGCAGGTGCGGAACATCGCCCGCGCCCGGGCAAGCGAACTGGCGATCTCTTCGACCTTGTAGGTGCCGCCGAACAATTCGTGGTGAAAATCGATCCGGCACTCCGGCGCGAAGACCTTCTCGACCATGCGCATCTTGAGCAACCCGCTCCCGGCGCCTTCGTCGGCCTGACGGGAGGCGATCCGGCAGAGTTCGCGGAGGGTCTCCCGGACCTGCGCTTCATCGCTGTCGCGGTTGAGATACCAGAGCGACACCCCGCCCAGCCCGAGCACCGCCAGAAAGATGAACCATACCAGTTTCCGTTTCAAAAAATTGAACATATTCTCCCCCCTCGATTAATGCGCGTTCAGTTCCGCGAAACTCAGCGGCTTGAAGGTTTTCCGGAGCCGCTCGCGCTTCTCCGGGTCGACCGACAGATATTTCCATTTCGAAAATACGAAATCGTGCGGCCGGAAGTTCTCCAGCCAGGCGTGGTTGAGCTGATAGGCGATCGGGAAGCCCTCGAACACCCACGGCGCCCGGTCCGCCAGATAGCGTACCATCTTCCGATAACGTTCGGTCCGCTCCGGCGAATCCGGCATCGGCAGGATCTCCTCGAACATCCGGTCGTACTCCGGATCGCTGAAACCGACCCGGTTGCAGCCGCCGATGTTCCCGCTGTAGAACAGTTGCAGGAAGTTCTCCGCGTCCGGGTAATCGCCTACCCACGACAGCCGGAACAACTGCAGCTTCCCCTGCCGCAGCTTCTCGTAGAAGCGCGGGTTGTTGTTGAGCACCGGCTCCACCGCAATGCCGATCCGGGCGAGGTCCGCCGCGGTCAGTTCGCCGAGCTGGCGGTAGGCCGGGCTGTTGCCGGTCTGGTCGAAGGTGAAGCGCAGATGTTCCCCGGTGGCGGGGTCGATGCCGTCCTTGAACCCGGCCTTCTCCAGATGCTGTCTGGCCAGCTCCGCATCGTCGGCGCACCACGGATTGCGGAACGCCTCGTCGAAGCCCGCCACGCCGGGCGGAATCGGCCCCTGCGCCGGGATCAGCTGGTGGCCGGAGTGTTCCACCCGGCGCTGCACGTCGTAAGCCAGGCTGATTGCGCGGCGAAGTTCAAGATTCTTCCCGAGCAGCGGGTCGGAGAAGTTGAAGCCGACGTAGCGAACCTCGAATTCCGGCGTCCGCAGCAGCCGGATGCCGCGTGCGGCGAGCGCCGGGGCGAGTTTCTCGCCGCCGCCGATCAGGTCGAGATTGTCCTTGTCCAGCGCGTTCAGGTCGAGCCGCCCCTGGAGGAACATCAGATAGGCGGACATCGGCTGTTTGATCTGGTAGAACTCCACTTGGTCGGCCAGCGGCAGCGGGCGGGTCCGGTCGGCCGGGTTCTCCGCCTCCGGATAGTACTGAACGCGGTAGTCCGGGTTGCGGTCGAGCCGCAGCCGGTAATCGTTGATCCAATCGGTCAGTTTGAACGGACCGGAGCCGACCGGATTCCGCGCGAAATTCTCCCCGTAAAACTCCACCGCCCGGCGCGGCACCACCCCGGCGTTCGGCATCGCCAGCATGTAGAGGAAACGCGGGTCCGGCTTGGTGAGGTGAAGTTCGAAGTTCCGGTCGTCGAGAATGCGGAACCCTTCGATCCCCGCGTCATAATCGGGATTCTCCGCCTCGTGAAACGCATCCAGCCCCTTGATTTTGCCGCGAAAGAGCCAGTAGACCGGGCTGTGGTTGCGACGGTCGGCGATGCGCAGAATGGAGTAGAGCACGTCTTTGGAAGTGATGTTCCGCGCCGATTCCGGCAGGCCGTCGAAGCAGCGGTCGGCGGCGAACCGCAGGTCGTCGCGCAACCGGAAGGAGTAGATGTCGAGCGTCTTGTTCGCCCCGGGCATCTCCGCCAGCATCGAGGGGACGAGCCGGTACGGACGCGCCACGTAATCGTATTCAAGCAGCGTGTCGAAGAGTCCGGCGACCATGTTCCGGCTGGCGAGGTCGTCCGCCTGGGCGGGGTCGAGCGTCTTGACCCGGCTGCCCCCCGCCGAATAGAGTATCCGCTGCGGTGTCTCTCCGGCCGGGGAAACCTGGCTCCACAGCAAAAAGAGCGCCGCCGCCAGAAGGCGGAGCGCCCTTTTCACGCTGGAAGCAGACTCCCTCACTTATTTCGCCAGTTTTTCGAACCGCTCGATCTGGGAATTGTAGAGGGCGTGGTTCGCTGCGTTAGGCAGATAGGTCTTGACCTCAAACGAGGCGTTGACCACCTGGCGCGCCTTGGCGAGCGAACCGACCTTGCCGGCCGCCATCGCCTGGGCGAGCAGGTTGCCGATCGCGGTCGCTTCGACCGGTCCGGCCACCACCGGGATGTTGAGCGCATCGGCGGTGAGCTGCATCAGGAGGCCGTCCTTGGTGCCGCCGCCGACGATGTTGAGGCACTGGTATTTCGCCCCCAACAGCCCCGCCAGCACGTTGAGCTTGGCGCGGAAACAGAGCGCCAGCGAATCGTAGATCGCCCGGACGATTTCGCCGTCATGGGTGATCTTCCCCTGCCCGGTCCGCTCGCAGAATTCAGCGATCCGCCGCGGCATGTCGCCCGGCGTCACGAACGAGCTGTCGTTCGGGTTGATCAAGAAGGCGCACGGCTTGGCGTTGCGCGCCATCGTCTCCATTTCAGCGAAGGTGACCTGCTCTTTGGTTTCGTTCCAGATCCGGCGGGTTTCCTGGAACAGCCAGCTGCCCATGATGTTCGAGAGGAAACGGATCTTGCCGTCAAGCCCGCCCTCGTTGGTGAAGCTGTGCGCCTCGGATTCCGCCGTGCGGAACGGCTTGTCGATTTCCGCGCCGAGCAGCGCCCAGGTTCCGGCGCTGATGTAGGCCCAGTTGCCGGATTCCGGCGCGGGGACCGCGCCCACGGCGCTCGCCGTGTCGTGCGAACCGACCTTGATGATCGGAATCGGACCGCAGCCGAGCTCCTGCTGGAGCGCCTTGGAGAGCTTGCCGGCGAACGTGCACGGCTTGACGATTTCGGGGAACACGTCGCGCGGCAGGCCGAGGCGGTCGATGATCTCCCAGTCCCACTCCTTCTTCTCGGGGTCGAGCAAATTGGTCGTCGAGCACTCGGTGTATTCGCAGGTTTGTTCGCCGCCGAGGTAGTAGGCCAGCGCATCCGGCATGGTCAGGAGGAAGCTCTCCTTGAAGTCGTCCGGATGCGCCTTGTGGTGCGCCGCCAGCTGGTAGACCGTGTTGAGCAGCATGCACTGAATGCCGGTGCGTTCGTAGAGTTCCTTCTTCGACACCTTGCTCCAGACCGCATCCGCCGCCGCATCGGTGCGCGCGTCGCGGTAGTGGTACGGCCAGCGGCGCATCCCCCCGCTTTTCTTGTCGAAGAAGACATAATCGACGCCCCAGGTATCGATGCCGATGCCGTCCAGCTTCGGCTCGACGGCGAGCGCCTTGGCCAGCCCGGTCTTCAATTCCAGGCAGAGCTGCGGATAATCCCAGTAAAGCGCGCCGCGCTTCTCGGTCGGCCCGTTGGCGAAGCGGTGGACTTCGGTCAGCGACAGCTTCCCGTCCTTCAGTTTGCCGATAATCGCCCGGCCGCTCGAAGCGCCCAGGTCAAACGCGAGAAAGCTGCTCATGGATGGTATCTCCTATTCTTCTTCGGTATTCTTTCGAAAGGCGTTTTCGCCGTGAATCTCCCCGAGCCGGCTGTAGGCCGAGCGGATCAGCGCTTCGGTCTCCTCCCAGCCGATGCAGCCGTCGGTGATGGAGACGCACGGATCGGGCTTCTCCCCCGGGACGACCTTCTGGGCGCCGGGTTTGAGATTGCTTTCGAGCATGACTCCGGCCAGTGCGGTTTCGCCGTCGGCGATCTGGTTCAGCACGTCTTTGAGCACGATGTTCTGCTTGGAGTAATCCTTGCCCGAGTTGGCGTGGCTGCAGTCGACGATGATGGAGGGCGGAATTTTTGCCTTTTTCATCGCCACTTTGAGGAACGCGATGTTTTCCGCTCCGTAGTTCGGCCCGCCGCCGCCGCGCAGCACGATGTGCGAATACGGGTTGCCGCGGGTGCGGAAAACCCCGACGTGGCCGTCTTCCAGCACGCCGATGAAACTGTGCTCGCTGCGCGCCGTCGCGATCGCGTCGATGGCGATCTGGAACGAACCGTCGGTGGCGTTCTTGAAGCCGACCGGCATGGAGAGCCCGCTGCCGAGCTGGCGGTGAGTCTGCGCCTCAGTCGTCCGCGCGCCGATCGCCGCCCACGAGACCGCGTCGGCGATGTACTGCGCCAGAATCGGGTCGAGCATCTCGGTCGCCACCGGCAGCCCGATGTCGATGATTTTCAGCATCAGCTTGCGGGCGATGAAGATGCCCTTCTCGATGTTGTAGCTGGCGTTCAGGTCGGGGTCGTAGATGAGGCCCTTCCAGCCCAGCGTGGTACGCGGCTTTTCAAAATAGACGCGCATCACGACGAGAACGCGGTCTTTCACCTCTTCGCTGAGCGCCTGGAGACGCTCGGCATACTCAATGGCGGAATCCGGATTGTGGATCGAACAGGGTCCGACAATCATCAGGAACCGCTTCGATTTCCCGTCCAGAATGTCGCAGATCTCCTGCCGGGAGTTCACAACCCGCATCACCGCGTCCAGCGACAGCGGGAGCTCGGAGCGGATCGCACCCGGACTCGAAAGCACGCTGCGGCTTGCGATATTGACGTTGTTGCTGCTTTTCATGTTTCCATTTCCCGGACCCGGCACTTTCCCGGCCCGTCAAAAATCCATCTTATTGTCAACCCGTCTCCCCGGAATCGGGAAAGCGGGCCGGGGGAAAGAGGAAACCCTCTTCTCATCCGGAAAAGAAGGTTTCCTCTTTCCCCCGATTCACTTCATACACCTCGGAAGAAATCAGGAGGCGGACTGTTGCTCCGCCGCTTCCTGCGATTTCTTCTTGGCGATCTTCGACCGCGCCACGGCGCTCGTGTCGAGGTCGCCGAGCATGATCCGGATGCGCCGGATATTCTCCTTGCACTCCGGAATCTTCACCTTTTCGAACAAATTCACACGCTGCGAGGTGCTGCGCAGCTCCGCCGTCAGCAGCCGGTGCTGCTCTTCGAGAATCTTGTACGCCTCGCGTAGCGAAACCGCGTCCTTGAGCGCCTGAACCGCGTCGTCGACGTACCACTCGGTGTCGAACAGATCCCAGGTCAGCGGCTCGAACTCGACCCGGTCGAAGGTCGGAATCGGAATGCCCGCGATGTTCGCCTCCCCGGTGATCACCGTGCGGATCTTCACCAGGGTTTCAAAGAACCCGACTTCCGCCTCGTCGCTGAAGAGCTCGAGGAACGCGGCCATGCGATCGACCAGAGCCTTCTGGGCGGCGAGGTTCTTTTCGAGCTCCTCGGTGCTCAGCCGCACCTCCATCTGGAGCTGCTGCTTCTTGAGCTGAAGCGTCGGCAGGAAGCGGACGAACTGCTTCAATGAATCCTGCTGCGCTTTGAGCTCGGTCTTCGTGAATTTGATTTTGGCCATGGGGCGCGTCCTCCGGACTTACTTCTTCTCTCCGGGCCAGTACTGCTCCACCAGCTCGCTCTTGATGCCGACTTCGTTGCGGTCGAAACAGTCGGCGAGAATCTTCCAGCCGAGATCAAGCGCGTCTTCGAGCGAAATGTTGACCGACAGGTCCATCATGTTCTTTTCGAAGAGCTTGCCGTATTTCAGCAGCTTCTTGTCCCACGCCGACATCTGGAAACCCATCGACTGCTTTTCCAGCGTGCTCCGGAAGTCGGAGTAGAGCCGGATCATCGAGTCCATGATCGCGCGGTGGTCCGGACGGGTCTTGCCGTTGACCTGCTGTTTCAACCGCGACAGCGAGCCGAACGGCTCGATGCGGCCGTTGCGCAAATAGAACTGCCCCTCGGTGATGTACCCGGTGTTGTCCGGCACCGGGTGGGTCACGTCGTCGCCCGGCATGGTGGTGACCGCCAGAATGGTGATCGAACCGGCGGAATCGAAGTCCACCGCCTTCTCATACCGGCTGGCCAGCTGGCTGTAGAGGTCGCCCGGATAACCGCGGGTCGCCGGAATCTGTTCCATCGTGATCGCGATCTCTTTGAGCGCGTCGGCGAAGTTGGTCATATCGGTCAGCAGCGCCAGCACCCGCTTGCCCTCGAGCGCGTACTGCTCGGCCACCGCCAGCGCCATGTCCGGCACCATCAGGCACTCCACGATCGGGTCGGAGGCGGTGTGGATGAACATGACCGTGCGCGACAGCGCGCCCTGTTCGTCCAGCGTATTCTTGAACTTGAGGTAGTCGTCGTGCTTGAGCCCCATGCCGCCGAGAATGATGACGTCGACTTCCGCCTGGAGCGCGATGCGGGCCAGGAGTTCGTTGTAGGGCTCGCCCGCGATCGAGAAGATCGGCAGCTTCTGCGACTCGACCAGCGTGTTGAACACGTCGATCATCGGGATGTTCGTGCGGATCATGTTGCGCGGGATGATGCGCTTCGAGGGGTTGACCGAAGGTCCGCCGATCTCGACCATCTCCGACGCCACGTCGGGCTTGCCGTCGCGCGGCGTGCCGCGGCCGGTGAACACCCGCCCGAGCAGCGCGTCGGAGCTCGACACCTGCATCTCGCGGCCGAGGAAGCGCACCTGGTCGTCGGTGCTGATGCCGCGGCTGCCCGCGAACACCTGGAGCGACACCTTGCCGTCCGCCAGCCGGATGACCTGGGCGAGCGAAACGCCGCGCGCACTGGTCACCTCCGCCAGCTCGTTGTAGCCGACGCCTTCGGCTTCGACCGTGATCACGTTGCCGGCGATATGGATGATTTTGTGATATACTTTACGCATTTGCCGTTCTCCGTTCCGCGATTTTCGCTTCGATGGCAGCTTCCTGATCCTTGAACGCCTGGGAATCCATGGCGAGATAGTTGAGGTCCATGAACATCTGGCGCAGGTTCAGGAAGTAGCTGCGGGCGGCGTCCTTGTCCGGCAGCGTGAACGAGCCGGCCAGCACCTGGTAGATCCGCTTGAACATATAGCGCTGGCGGTCCGCGTCGGTCGCGCCGTCCACTTCGTCGAAGGTGTTCTGCTGCAGATAGACGTAGTCGAGGAATTCGCTCTTCAGATAGACGATGAAGTCGTTCAAACTGGTGCCTTCCTCGCCGATGACCTTCATCATCTGGTTGACTTCGGAGCCCTGGCGCAGGACCGCTCGGGCGAACTCAACCTCTTTGACGTCGACCACGCTGTTGTACTTGCTCCAGCTGTCGAGGGGGTGGATCGCCGGGTAGCGGCGGGCGTCGGAACGCTCGCGCGACAGCCCGAGGAACGCGCCGACCACTTTCAGCGTCGCCTGGGTCACCGGCTCTTCGAAGTTGCCGCCCGCCGGGGAGACCGCGCCGCCGATGGTGACGGAGCCGAGTTCGCCGGTGCGCAGTTTGACCACGCCCGCACGTTCGTAAAATCCCGCGATCAGCGATTCGAGGTAGGCGGGGAACGCTTCCTCGCCGGGAATCTCTTCCAGACGGCCGGACATCTCGCGGAGCGCCTGCGCCCAGCGCGAGGTCGAGTCCGCCAGGAGCAGCGTATTGAGCCCCATCTGGCGGTAGTATTCAGCCAGCGTCACCGCCGTGTAGACCGACGCTTCGCGCGCCGCCACCGGCATCGAGCTGGTATTGCAGATGATGATTGAACGGTTGATGAGCGGCTGGCCGGTGCGCGGGTCTTCGAGTTCCGGGAACTCGCGCAGGACTTCCACCACCTCGCCGGCGCGTTCGCCGCAGGCCGCGATGATCACCACGTCGGCTTCGGCGTAACGACTGATTGCGTGCTGGAGCACGGTCTTGCCCGCCCCGAACGGTCCCGGGGTGCAGAACGTTCCGCCGACCGCGACCGGGAAGAAGGTGTCGATGGAACGCTGCTGGGTGACCAGCGTCTTCTCCGGCAGCAGCTTTTCGGCGTAGTCGGAGATGGCGATCTTGACCGGCCACTGTTGGGTCATGGTGATGTTGCGGCGTTCGCCCTGGCCGTTGACCGCGACCGCCATCACGTCGTCGATGGTGTGTTCGCCGGCGGCGGTGACCGATTCGAGCGTCCATTCGTCCTTCCAGGCGAGCGGAACCATGATGTAATGGGTAACCACGCCTTCCGGCACCGAGCCGACGCGGTCGCCGGGACGGACCTTGTCGCCCGCCTTGGCGATCGGGGTGAACGCCCACTTGAGATTGCGGTCGAGCGCGCGCAGGTAAACGCCGCGCTGGAGAAAAAAGCCGGATTTCTCGGCCAGGAGCGGCAGCGGGTTCTGCAGCCCGTCGTAAACCTGGGTCAGGAGGCCGGGCCCGAGTTCGACCGAGAGCAGTTCCCCGGTGAATTCGACCTCGTCGCCGACCTTGAGGCCGTTGGTGCTCTCGAAGACCTGGAGGTCGGCGCGGTTGCCGCGCACGCGGATGACTTCGCTCTTGAGCTTGACGTCGTCGGCGTCGCCGATGCGGGCGAACGCCACTTCATTCTGCATGACGCGATCGCTGAATTCAATGGTAATCATGTTGCCATTGACGGCGACCACCTTTTCGGTGTTCTTTTTACCCTCTGCCATTTAGTGAAACTCCTGACTCGAATGGATGTAATTACTGTTGAACGCCGCCGGAAATGCGGTCGACCGCCGTGTTGAAATGGTTCCGTCCCGTTTCGGCGCTGCGGCGGCGGTACCGGTTGAGGATCTCCAGCTTGAGGCGATAGATGCACAGTCCGTCGAAATCGAACTCGTGCCCGGCCTCGAGGTCGTCGAGCTTCCGCCAGCGGATGCGGTCGATCTGCTTCTCGCGCTCGAGCGGGTCGGAGACGGCGGCGGCCGGCCCCAGCGCGGCGTCGACTTCGCCGAAATAAAGCTCGGGGTCCGGCAGCCGGAGGACGTTGTCCTCGTCGCGCCCGGCGCGCCGCTCGGCGATGCGGGTTCTCAGATACTGTTCGAACCGGGTATAGTCGGCGTAGGCCGGGGGCAGCTTCGCGGCGGAACCGGGTTCCCGGCTCACCGCGAGCGATCCCTGCTTCAGCGACGCCAGCGCGGCGGGCGGCATCTGGTCGGCGCAGAGCGCGTCGAATTCGGCCACGCTCAGGCCGGGGTCCTGCCCGAAGCCGAGGCTCGGCAGGGAAGCGCAAAGAAAGTAGTACATGATTTGCCGTCCCGTTCCGTCTGAACCGTTATTCGCCCTTCAGGATCGCCGCCAGCCGCGGCCCGATGTATTCGGCCACCAGCGCGGTCACCGCGTCTTCGGTGAAATCGAAATAAACCTCGCCGCCCTTGAACCCGACTTCGAAGCCGCCGCGGACGGCGGAGTCGCCGAACACCTGCGGGGAATTCTTGAAGCTGGAGGCCAGCGCCGATTTGAGCGCCTGATCGAGCGCGGGAACATTCTTCACCGCGGTGAGGACCGTCATCTGCCCGTTCGGGTCCGTCGCGAATTTCGCCGCGAACTCGCGGATCAGGGAGGTCATGAATTCCGGGGTCATCGCCTGGCCGGTCGCGTCGGCCACGGCGCGGGTCATGCGGCGCTGAAGCTCTTCACGCAGTTCGAGGATGATATCGCGCGCCGCCTGGCGCACCGCGGCTTCGGCGCGTTTTTCGAGGGCGTCGGCTTTTTCGGCGGCTTCTTTGACGGTCGCCGCGGCTTCCGTTTTCGCTTTTTCCCGGATTGTCGCGGCGTCTTTTTCCGCGGCGGCGATGATGTTCGCCGCGGCAGCCTCGGCCTCCTTCACGCCTTTCTCGTTGATCCTGTCGAGCAGACTCTGGAGTTTTTCCGCCATCTTGGTTCTCCCAATTATCCTGTCATGTTCTTTATCAGCTACAAATATTCGCTTGGTAATGTAGTTCCGAAACGGGATATTTTCAAACCGGCAGTTCGGATAATTGAAGGAAATCGCGAATTTATACGCTTTTCAGAATGAAAAATTGCAAAGACGAAATTTTTACAAAGGCTGATTGATTTTGTCATCTTGCTTGTTACCTGAGGTAACGGGCAAGATGACAAGGTCGCTCAGACACAGTAAAAATGCAGTATTTGTGAGTTCTCATTCTGAAACGCGTATTAATGTCCGGAAATCCCCTCTTTCCGGAGCTGAGCAGGGGAAACGCGTCGTCATATCGTATTTTTTTTCCAGAACCGGCCCGGTGTGATCCCGTAATACCGGCGGAAAGCCCGCGAAAAATGGGCGAAGTCGTAGAAGCCGCATTCCGCGGCGATCTCTTTCAGGGGCAACTCATTGCTCCTCAGCAGCGAGGCGGCCCTTTCCAGCTTTTTCCGCATCAGGAACCGGGCGGGCGGCATTTGGTGCTGCTCCTGAAAAATTTTGCGGAAATAGGGGTAGGACACGTGAAGATCGTCGGCCACCGCGCGCCAGTTCCAATCGGTCTCCGGCGCGGCGGCGATGGCGTCCTTCAACCGGTAGATCCCGGCTTCGACGGGAGAGCGGGAGCTGGTCGGCAACGGCTGCTCCGCCAACTGCAGCATCACCTCCTCGAGCAGGTGGACGGTCCGGAAATCGACCGCCGCGCCGCCGGCCAGTTTTGCCAGCAGCGTGTCGAAAGCGGCGCTGAATTTGACCATGTCGGTGATTCGTATCACCGGCGTTGCGAGGGGGAACAACCCGATCTTCGCGTAGTTGTCGGCGAGCCGTCCTTTGAATGAGACGAAGCGGTGATGCCAGCTGGACCCGTCCCGGCAGCCGAACTGAAAATGCGGCCCCGGGTAGGTGAGCCAGGCCACCGGCCCCTCCAGAAACTCCGATTCCCCGTGGTCGCGGATCAGTTCGACAATTCCGCTCTCGGCGTACTGGATGACACAGTAGTCGAAATACTTGTCCACCCAGGCCCGGCATTGTTCCAGATGGTTGAATCCGATGATCGTAAGTTCTTCCGGTGAAGTGATAATCATTTTGTACATCAATCGGCTTATTCGGTACCTTGCTCATTGCTCGGCGATAGGGTATAATATAAATCAGAAAATACAGGAGTCAACAGATGAACGAACATTTTGATCTCGGCGAACTCAGGGAATTGCTCCACCTCGATCCGGACCGTCTCGAAAAAAGCCGCGAACGGCAGTGCCGCTTCTGGCGCGGGGAGAAACTCGACCGGGCGCTGATTCTGCTGGTCGGCGGGCTGTCCCCCGAACAGGAGCGGATTCCCTGCTGCGATTTTCAGGAGATGTGCTTCAGCAAGGAGAAGATGCTTCTCCGGGAATCCCGTCAGGCGTGCGCGGTCGTCAACGGCCGGAGCGACGCGGTTCCCTCCATCCGGGCGAACCTGGGCACCGGAATCCTGCTCTCCTGTCTGGGGCTGGAGCAGGAGACCTACCCGGACAAAATGCCGTGGTTTCAGCAGCACCTGACCAAGGAGCAGATCTGCCGCCTCGAGCCGGATGATTTCCGCATTCGCGGCAGTTTCGCCCGCGGGCTGGAGATGATGCGGTTCTTCGTAGAAACCATTGACGGCGCCCTGCCGGTTTACGTCATGGACACCCAGGGGCCTTTCGACCTGGCCCACCTGCTGCTGGGGGACGACCTGTTTCTGGAGCTGTATGACGACCCCGCGTTCGTCCATCACCTGATGGATTGCTGCACCATGTGGGGAATCAAAGCCCATCGCTGGATGAAGGAGACCGTCGGAGAACCGATGACTTCGCTGCACCACAGCGGAACCATGTATTCCGACAGCTTCGGAATCCGCATCTGCGAAGACACCACCGCCCTGCTCGGCGGGGAGCAGATCGAGGAGTTCGCCATCCCCTATACCCGGCGTCTCGCCGCCGAATTCGGCGGGGCGTGGGTCCATTACTGCGGGTACAACGAGGCGCTGACCGATCTCATCCTGGCCGGTCCGGAGGTCAAAGCGCTGAATTTCGGGCATATCCCCGGCCACGTCCATGAGATCGATTTCTACGCGAACATGACGAAATTCGAAGACGCCGGGAAAATCAATTTCAATTCCTGGCCCGTCCTTCCCGGGGAAAGCGCGGAAACGTATCTGCGGCGGATGCACCGGTACTCTTCCGCGGGGATTCTCGCCCCGGTGATCTCGTCCACGGAAGCGTCGCTTTGCAAAACCTTCCGTTCCGCGGAGGAGATCATGGATTTCTGGAACCGCATCGAATAATCCGGTTGCGGCGACTTTCCTCCCTGCTTCTTTTTAGTAAATTTTTTGCGGATTCTGCGTTTTTCGATTTGCCGCGGACGATTTTTGGTGGTATAGTATTGATCCAGCGCAATTTGCAGGGATGCTTCCGGAGATGGGATTTCCGGAGGTGTTTTTGTTTATGCACAAAAGGGGGGAAGGGAAACGTCATATGGCTATCGAAGTATCGTACATTATCATCACACCCTACAGTCTGCTCAAATCCCGCACCGGAGGCATCATCGCGCGCCTCATGTCCCGCACCGATCTCGAATTCATCGGCGCCCAGATGCTGGCGTTCACGCCGGAAATGGCGGAACTTTACGCCCGCAGCCTCGAAACCCGGGAAGCGAAAGAGACCGGCAAACAACTGGCCGACTACGTTCGCGCGAACTTTCCGCCGCGTGAGGACGGGCGCAAGGAACGTACGCTGATGCTGCTCTTCCGCGGCGAGGACGCCTGCCGCAAGCTGAGCGCGATCACTGGCCGACTTTCGCCGTTTTCGCCGAAGTGCGCCAGCGCCGGGGAGACGCTGCGCGACACCTACGCCGATGTGGTCGAGGACAAGGACAATCCGAAGATCGTCCGCTATTTCGAACCGGCGGTGATGACTCCGCCGACGCTCGAAGAGGCGCTTGCCAAACTGAAGATCTTCGCCGATTTCGCGGCCGAATCTCCGAACATCATCGACAATTCGCTCGGCTCCTCCCCGGAGGATGAGCGTACGCTGGTCATCATCAAGCCGGACAACTGGCGCTGTCCTTCCAGCCGTCCCGGCAACATCATCGACATGCTGAGCCGCACCGGGCTGCGGATCGTCGGCTGCAAGGTCCACCGCATGAGCGTCAACGACGCGCTGGAATTCTACGGGTCGGTGCAGGACGCGCTGCGCAGTAAGCTCGCCCCGAAGATCGGCGAACAGGCCAAGGCGGCCCTCGAAGAGAAATTCGGCATTACGCTGCCGGAGAATTCGACGGAAGCGCTGACGCAGTCGGTCGGCATTCCGTTCGCCGACGACCAGTTCTCGCAACTGGTTGAGTTCATGTCCGGCCGCCGCCCGGAATCGTGCCCGGAAGAGGAGAAAGGGCTCCAGAATGCCCAGGCGAAGTGCCTCGTGCTCATCTACGAAGGCCCCGATGCGATCGCCAAGATCCGTTCCGTCCTCGGGCCGACCGACCCGTCGAAAGCGCCGGGCGGCACCGTCCGCCGCGACTTCGGCAGCAACGTCATGGTCAACACCGCCCACGCCTCGGACGCGCCGGAAAGCGTCCAGCGCGAAACGAAGATCATCCGCATCACCCAGAACTCGATGGCGGCGCGGATCTATGAATTCCTCGAAGAGTACAAGGCGCGGTAATCCCGCGCTTTTTGCTTGAAGAAAAACGGCTTCCCGCAATCCGGGAGGTCGTTTTCGTTTACTCTGCTTCCGTCACCGGGTCGGGGGCGACATAGCCGGAGTCGCCTCCGTTGCGCAGATATCCCCGGTAGACCATGACGAAACAGCCGAGCCCGGCAAGCCCGAAACAGCCGCCGATGGTGAACAGGTGCGGGTAATGGTTCCCGGTCAGATCGAGGAATTCGCCGACCAGCGGCGCGCCGACCACGCTGGCCAGCGCGTTGAGCAGCATCATCGCCGAATTGAACTGGGCGAAATACTCCTTCGGGAACAGCCGCGGGGCGTAGGAGGCCATCAGCGTGTTGTAGCTCATGATCGAAATCCCCTGAATGAGCAGAATCCAGCCCAGCACCGGTTCGCTGGTGGCGATCTGCCCGCCGACGAAGAGGATCGCGGTCTGGACGGCGATGGAGACCATCCCGGTCCGGATCGGGTGGAAGCGGTCCGAGAACCAGCCGAGGAAGAAACTCAGGATGAACGAGACCAGACAGATCGCCGAGTTGATTTTCCCGTAAGTATCCATATCCATGTTCAGGCTCTTGGCGTAGAACATGCCGTAGATGTTGAAGGGGACCACCGAGAATCCGGCGACCACCATCGCCGCGATTACCCAGCGGTAGTACGGCAGCGAAAAACACTCCCGGAAATAGGTGCGGATGGCGCGGTCGACCGTCTGCGGCCCGGACACCTCGTCCTCCGGCGGCGGATAATTCCCCTCCTTCACCTTGAGGCAGATGCTGAACAGCCCCGCGCCGTAGAGGACGGCGAGCCCGAGGAAGATGAAGAGATACTGCGTTTCGGCGTATCCCATGACGTAATAGTTGAACAGGAATGCGCAGCCGAGACTGACCGCCCGGAACATGGCGAAGAACCGCCCGAGAAACGCCTCGGGAACCACGTCGGTCGCCAACGCGTTGAAGATCGCGCTGGCGAGCGTCGTCCCGAAGTCGAGGATCACCCAGAAGACGCAGAAGACCAAGAGCGCCGCAAAGTTCTGCGAGATATGCGCATCGCCGACCGCCCGGTGCAGCAGCCGCGCCAGCATCGGCGTGAAACCGAGTCCGGCGAGGCCGACGACGATGAACGGCGTCGTCATCAAAAGGTAGGGGATGCGCCGCCCGTATTTTCCGCGATGCCGGTCGGAGCGGTAGCTGACGATCGGGCAGAGAAAGATGTTGGTGAAGTTGGGGAACGAGATCATGATGATCCCGTAAAGGAAGTCCGACACGTCGAACCGCTTGAGCATCAGCCCGGCCACCGCTCCGGCGGCGCGGTCCTTCATCGAATAGGCGAAGTCCCCCCACATCAGCCAGAAGAACAGCACGACCAAACCGGCCGAGGTGTAGACCAGCGTGCCGTTGCGCCAGGTTTTCTTTTCTCCGCTCATTGGAAGTCTCCGCTGCGGGCGAGCCGCCAGGAGTCGCCGCCGTCGTCGGAGACCAGGATCACCGGCTCGCCGCCGCGAAGCTGGACCATGCCGCCGTTCTCCCAGGATTCCCAGTGGCGGACCGGTTTCAGCGCCATTCGTTCCGGGTCGGTCCGGCAGGGCAGGCTCTCCTCCAGCTCCGGGTAGGTGAAGCGCATGGTTTCATAATAACCGGGCGTCCAGAACGACTGCGGCGGCGTCGCCAGATAGGTGAGGTAAAGCCGGTTGTTGCGCGGGTCGACCGTCGCCTTGTCCATCCAGGAGTGATAGAGCAGCTTGGACGGGGCGACGATGGTGCGCGCCGGCTCCCACGGCTGCCCCGCCTTTTTGCGGAACATCACCAGCCGGTTGTTGTAAGTCCCCGTGGTCGAGCGGTGAAAGCTGTACAGTGTCCCGTCGGTCCCGCAGTTGAGCGAGCCGTAACTGCACCGCTCGAACTGCTGTTCGGGCTGGAGGAAGCGCACCGGTTCGAACGCCTCCCCCGAATACGGCCGTTTCGAGCGGGTGTACTGCGGCGGGTTGTGGTGGCCGTTGAGGATGACTTCGAGGTAGCCCTCAGGGTCGAACGCGATCGCGCTCCAGTTGTGGTCGTCGAGTGCGCCGCCCGCCGAGCCGACGTAGACCGGCTCGGCCATTTTCCCGGTCTTCAAGTCGTAGGTGCTGAGAAACGTCGGCACGCCGTCGCGGGTGCTCGCCGGAAGAAAGCGCGAATGGAACGCCTCGTGGTTCTGAACGTCGAATGTCAAATTCCGCGCCGGTGCGTCCGGGCCGGGGAACGATTTCGGGAGCGAGCGCCCGAACCGGGTCTGCGCAAGATGGTCCGCCGTCCACTGTCTTCCCTCTGGATGGAGTTTCTTGAGTTCGGCGAGGATCTCCGCGCTTCGTCCGGAGCCCGGCCACTCCTTGACCAGCCAGCCCCAGAGGAAGAAGAGCTTGTCTTTTGAAGAGAGCACGATGTTGCCGTCGCCGGAGTGGTAGTTGCAGCCGATGGCCTCCGGCGCGATTTCGACGGGTTCGCCGAGCTCCAGCCCGTCGCCCTGCCTTTTGGGCAGCAGGAATTTGAGCCCGTGGTAGGCGCCGTCGAAATAGCCGTAGTCGGAGAGCAGGACGACCGGCGGCCTATTGAGGGCGTCCGGGTTGTTGCCGTCGATCTTCTCGAAACTCGCGATCGGCAGCGGCAGTTCATAGAGCCGCACCGTTTTAAACTTATCGGGGGAAAAGAAGAGCAGCGCCGTCCGGGTGCGGCGGTCGTACCGTTTCCCGGCGGAATCGAGCGCTTCGACCTGCTCAAGCCAGTAGCAGTTGCCGTCGCGGTCGAAGCGGATGACCGGGTCGCTCCCCTGGGCCCCCCAGTTGTGGTAGAGCCCCGCATAGCCCTTCTGTTTGGCCCACGCTTCCAGAGAAGGGCGCACCGAGAACGTCTTCCAGTTTTTGCCGTCGAGCCACTGGATCAGCTCCCCGGCGGCGATATACGCCTTGCCTTCCGGCGAAATGCTGACATACCCCGGATTGTAGCGGGGGTACCAGGCGAACAGATCGCGCTCGCCCCGGCCGTAGTGCTGATAGGTGATGAAGTGTTCGTTGTCCACGACCGGCCCGTCGGCGCAATCTTCCGGCCAGTCGTGATTCAAATTCGGCGTGGGGCGGTCGGGGAGACGGACCTGAAACAGCTCCGGCTTCTCCGGGTTCGGCGTGAAGCTTCCCGGCAGCGGAGTGACCGAGGCGAGCCGCATCGCCGCATACGGATTCGGGCGGTTCCCGTTGGCCTTGGCGAAGAGATAGATGCCGGAGATTTGATTCCATCCGGCGGGGCGGTTGAGTGGCTTCGCGTCGGCGAACTCGAGTTCGAACTCCTTTTTGCCGGCGAAGTCCAGCGGTATTTCGAAACAGAAATAGCCGCGCCCCTTCGCCGCCGGGTTGTCGGAGCGGAACGCCAGCGTGATGATATTGTTGCTCTTCGTCTCCGACTCGATTGCGACCCGGACGGCGCGGCACTTCGACCAGTCGAGCCGCAGCCCGGCCAGCGCGACGGTGGGGTAGCGGTGCATGTCGCGCCAGAACCCGTCCCGGATTCCCCGGTCGAATTCGGCGAGCGGCCGGTGGTGCAGCACCCACGCCCGGTCGGAAAACTCCTGATTCGCCCACAGGTCCTGCTCGGTCAAGCCCTTCTCTTTCATGACGCGGAGCAGGTCCGGGGAGAGCGAATGAAACTCCTCCATCTTCAACTTCATTTCCGCGTCCCCGGCTCCGGCGGCGCAGGCGCAGGCCAGAGCGAGGACGGCCGCATGGAATCGTCTCCTCATTTGCTGTTGATGTTCCACAGGGGGGCCTTGTCGCCCGCGCTGTTGAATTCGCTCACATAAGGATTGATCGCCGAAGAGTAGGAGTACCGCTCGACGTGCGCCCCGGTGATTTTCGGCGCGACATGGCCGTCGGCATAGCAGACGTTGCTGCTGAAGTTGTGGCGGCCGTCCACCTGTCCGCAGTCGTTGGCCGCCTGAAACTGCGACCAGACCAGGAAAAATCCGTCTTTGGTGTTGGAGGCCACATAGGTGTCGGTCAGCAGCAGCAGTTTGGACGGGCTGGCGGAACGCGTCAGTTTTCCCCGGCTGCCCAGCGAATCGGTCCGGCCGATCAGGCGGTTGACTCCGTAATGGGTGTAACGCGGCCCGTTGTAGTTGCCGCCGTTGTCGTTCCAAGCGTTCTGCCAGTCTTTGGAGGTCATTTTGGCAATCTGATATTTGTCGCCTCCGGAGAGCGACGGACAGGCGAACACTTTGCCGGAGAGCCCCTGATCGATGGCAATCAGCGTCGTCCACGGCTTCAATTTCCCGGCGGGGTTGGGCACCTCCTGCGGCGGCAGGAAATCGCCGTTGGCTCCGGAGTACATGCTGAGCCCCATGCCCAGCTGTTTGAGGTTGGCGACGCAGTTGGCGGCTTTCGCCCGGTCGCGGGCCTTGTTCAGGGCGGGCAGCAGCATGCTGGCGAGAATGGCGATAATCGCGATTACCACGAGCAATTCAATCAACGTAAAATGCTTCTTCATGACGGCGTCCTTTCTCCGGGTTGTTTGTTTATTCGAGATCGCTTCCGACGGTCAGCTTCCAGCGTTTCGAGGCGGGGTCGAAGGTGAGGAGGGTCAGCTCCGACGGGTCGCCCACATACATTTTGCACCGGCTCCCCTCGGGGACGCCGATGTCCTCTTTCCCGCTCCGATAGATTTTCTCCTGGTCGGGATGCTGGAAGATGTCGAAGAGATAGGGGTCGAGCCCCAGCTGCTTCATTGAGGCGACCGAGTAGAATCCGAGCGTCAGCCCGCCGGTCGCCGGGTTGTACATCGCCTTGTGCCCCCAGACTTTGTACATGTAGCGGTAGGGGGTCACCAGCACCTCTTCGCCCTGCCACGGCTGCCCGGCGGGTTTCCAGTACATCCCGAGGTGGTTGTTGTAGACGTCGGTGGTGCTGCGGTGGACGGTGTAGAGCGTGTCGTCCTTCCCGCAGTTGAGCGTGGCGTAGGAGAGGCGCGGAACCGACTTGCCGGGGCGGATGTAGACCGGGTCGCTCCACGGACCGGCGGGGTCGTCCGGGTTCAGGCTGTGGGTGTAGGCGACCGGGTCGTGGTGGCCGTTGGCGATCACGTGGAGGATGCCGCGGCTGTCCGCAGTGATGCCCGGCCAGTTGTGCCCGTCGTCATGGATTCCCCCCGAGAGCAGATAGCGCGGCTCGCCGAATTTGCCCGTCTTGAGATCGTACTCGACGATGAAGGCGGGGGTGCCGTCTTTGCTGTATCCGGTGACCGTCTCGTTGCCGCGCTGATACTGGTAGTTCAGCTTGAGTCCGGGGTGGTCCGGCGGAACCGGCGGCATCACCGTCTCCTTCGCGCCTTTGACTTTGCGCATGGCGATCGCGTCGACCGAGGCGACACCGTAGACGATGAAGAGCTTGTCGCCGCGGGTGATGACATGGTTGCCGCCGCCGGAATGCTGGTCGGGGGCGATGGCGAACTTGGCGTATTGGATCAAGTTCCCGAGCTCCAATGTCCCGTCGCTCTTTTTGGTCGGCGTCAGCAGATACCCCGCCGGGTCGCCGTCCGCGAAGTAGCTGTAGTCTCCGGTCAGAATGACGGGCGGGCGTTTGAGACAGTCGGCGTTGTGCCCGTCGAGCTTCTCGAATTCGGCGGTTCGCCCCGGCGCCGGAATCGGGTGGATGTCGAAGGTTTTCAGCCCGTCGCGGGAGTGGAGCAGAAGCGTGGTCCGGGTGTGCCAGTCGACGGGTTTTCCTTCGGCGTCGAGTTTCTCCACCGGAACGAGCAAATAGAGATCGCCGTCGTTGTCGGTGCGGATCGCCTTCTCCCCGTTGGAGAGTCCCCAGCTGAGCTGGAGCCCGGGCCAGCCCTGTTCCTTCGCCCACTTCTTCAGCACCGGGACGAGGTCGGCGTACTGCCACTTGCCGTCGGCTCCTTTGTACTGGACCAGGTCGCCGGAGTTGATGTACGTCTTGCCGTCCGGCGCATAGCTGGCGTAGCCGGGCAGGAAGGTCGGGAAATAGCCGAACTCGCCCTGTTCGCAGACTTCATAGGGCTGGTGGGCGTAGGGAGCGTAGACCGGCTTGCCGTCCTCCGTCTCCGGGAAGGCGTGGTTCAGATACTGCCGCTGGTACTCCGCCTTTCGCATCCGGAAGACGAAGCCGTCGGCGTCCTTTTCCTTGCGGACTGCCCCGGCGAACCCGGCGCTGTTGTCCGGCATTCCCGAAACCGGCCGCAGCGATTTCAGCAGAAGGTCGGTCGCCGGGTGCGGCTGCGCGCCGGACATCCGGGAAAACAGATAGACGCCGTCGACCCGGTCCCATCCGGCGGGTTCGCCGAACGCTTCGAATTTGTTCCGGTCGACGACGATCTCCTTCTCTCCGGAGAAGTTGACCGCGAACGGGAAGAGATAGTAATCGCGGTACGGAGTCGTTTTCGAATCGGCGGAGAAGGCGAGATAAATCACTTCGCCGGTAGAGACTTTCGAATCGAGTTTCAATGCGACCGCGTCGGTTTTAGTCCAGTCCGCCGGAACCTGCGCGGCGTGAAGCGTGGGGTAGAGCGGGTGGTCGTTCCAGCGCAGCCCGGCCTTTTCCGCTTTCGCGCCGGTGGCCAGATCGTACATCGACCGGCGTTCCAGCCGTTTGCCCGGATCGTTGCCGAAGCGGGTACGCGACGACCACATCTCATCTTCCGGCATCGTCTCGAGCAGCTCCACCGGAGCGGTCACCCAGGCGCCCGGCGCGGAGAAATTCAGCACCTCTTCGGGGGTGAATTTCTTCTCCCACGGGTAAAGCCGTTCCCGCACCCGCTGTTGCCAGTTCTCCGGCAGCGCGGAATCGTAGACGGCGGCGTCCTGAACGACCAGTTCGCCCGGTTCGCCGGGCTTGCCGCCGCCGATGGTGACCGGGCTTGAACCGGGACGGAGCGCGTCGACGGGGACTTCGGAGCAGACCTCCTGCCCGTTGATGAAGAGCTTGCCGCTGCGGGTGCCGTCGAGCTCCATGGCGATGTGATAGAACCGGCCGCCCTGGAGTTTCACCTTGCTTTTGCCGACGAAATTGTTCTGGCCGTCGGATTTCTTCCAGCTCATTCCGTAGAGGAGATAGTCGGAGCCGCCCGCCGGGGCGACGTAAAGCTGCCACTGGTTGTTTTTGCCGCGCCGCCGGAAGAGATGGCGGAAGACCGGTTTCTCCGGCAGTTTGACCCACGCCTCGACCGCCGCCGCTTCGGGGTTGACGGAATACGGAATTTCGACGGTGGAAGCGGAATCTTCGAGCCGGAGCGCCGCGCCGCCGCCGAACCCTTCGGTCCTGGCAACGGTACCGGCGACGGTTCCGCGGGTTCCGTCATTGCAGGTGATCGCGCCGTCCCGCAGGGTTTCCGGTTTCGGCTCCAGCACCCCGGCGACTCCGGCGATGGTCAGCAGCAATGCGGCAAGGCATCCCGCAACTTTCCCTGGCTTCATGTTCAGCTCCTCTCTTCCTGTATTTAATACCTGTATTATGTGCTGCACGAAACAACGCGCAAGAACAATTCGATCAATCGCTGACTTCGAACGAGACGGGATACTTTTTCCGCAGGACCGGGACAGATTCTTTGCCCTCGATCTTCTCCGACAGATAGCGGATGGCGTCGCGGGTCATTTCCGCCAGCGGCATTTTGATGTAGCTGAAGGGGAATTCGCAGAGACTCCGCATTTCGCCGATATCGTCGAAGCTGACGACTTCCATATCTTGCGGAATCCGGATCTTCAGCTTGTTCATCACCGTGATGAAAGGCAGAAAGTGGGCGCCGTAGGGGATGAAGACCGCGTCGGGCCGGTGATTTTTAAAATAGTCGAGGATGATTCCGGCTTCCAGTTCCGGACGGTTCGGGAACAGCGGGCAGAAGAGGTCCGGCTCGGGGAAGCTCCGGTCGAGCGCCCGGAGATAGCCGCCGACGCGCAGGGCTTTGCTGGTGCCGCCGTCGTCGGGGGTGAGGATGGCGATCTTCTTATGTCCCCGGTCGATCAGGCGGCGGACCGCCCGGCAGGATTCCTCATAATAATCGACATAGATCGAAGCGATGCGGGGGTGGGTGGAGATGCGGTTGAACAGGGCGACTTCGACTCCGCGGTCGGCGATCGCCTCCAGTTCGGAATTGCAGTCGGCGCTGATTGCCAGGAGTCCCTGCCAGAGCATCGGGGTGATCGTTGCGGCGGAAATCTCATTGACCATGGAGAGTTTGGCATTGTACAGAGGAGCGGCCGCGGCGGCGGCTCTCTGGATTTTCGCATAGTACCAGTAGACGCCGAGATTGACATCGGTGATATTGATAGCGATGTCGCAAACTTCCGGCTGGGGGGAGAAGGCCGGGTCGTCGGGGTCGCTGACGAACGAGCCGAGGCCGTTTTTCTTGACGATCAGCCCGCCTTTCTCCAGTTTCGCCAGTGCGGTTCTTACGGAAACCCGGCTGATTCCGTACCGTTCGCAGAGCTCGGTTTCCGACAGAATCCGGCTGCGCGGCGGCAAAGTACGGCTGACGATGGCCTGCCGGATTTCATCCAGCATCCTGTCGTAAACGGCATCCCGGCGCACCGGGCGGCGAATCAGCTCTACACTCATGGGTTTCTCCAGTATTTAATACCTGTATCATATATTATAGCAAACAATTCGCTGAAAGCCAAATGAATTTTTCAAAAAAATGGAGCGCAGTGCTATTTTGGGGGGAGAATCACGCCAACCCCTACCCGGCACCGGCACCCTGCCGGTCGGGGTGTAAAAAAGAAAAGTTCCTTACTCGCAGGCATGAGTACGGCGAAGCCGCACGGAATGCCGGACTCCCGCCTGATAAAAACAATAGGCGCGCTTGTTTTCAGTCGTTTCCCGGAATTGGAGAGGCTCCGCCTTTGGCGCGAGCGGGTGAGTTGACCTGGCGGTCAACTCCACCGCTGGCGCTCATTGCCGAACTTGTTCGGCTGTTGAGCTGGTTGATGAGCACCAGCCCATGCCTCCGGCGGTTGGGGCGCTTCGCCCCCAAACCCCCGACCGGCAGGGTGCCGGTGCCGGATGACTTAATTCCACATCGACGGCGTATTGTAGGCGTTCACCTGGTAGATTCGCGCCTGGCCGCAGCCGCGGACTTTGAGGATTCGAATCTCCAGCGTGTCGGTCTCCACCTCGGGGAAGCGGTGCTCCATCCGCCGCCGCCGGTTGCCGGTCACCGCCGCCACTTCGCGGCTGCCCCCCGGCGTCGCCACCGTCACGGCATAGTCGGCGACCAGCTTCTCGCTGTATTGTTTCCCCCCGCGGCACGGGTTGTCATCCGGCCCCGGCTCCAGATCGTCGAAATAGAGGACCACCCGTGACAGTTTCTGCGGACTCGGCCAGCGCAGCCGCAACGTCAGCGGTTCCCCGGTGAAATCCGCCTGCCACAGGTTGCCGGGCGCGGACCCGAAGCGGCGGTTGAAGCCGTTGACCACGTTGACCGCCTCGCCGTAAGGAATTTCCGGGAACAACCGCAGCGCGGGCGTCGCCGCAAACGGCAGCCAGGCGTTCCGATGGGATTCGTAAGCCGCGGCGACGGCGGTTTCGTTGCGCCTCTTCGCCATGTTCCAGCAGAGCCGGGTGTCGTCCGACTCCAGTGCGATCAACCGGCGGTCCCCCTCGAAAAACTGGTTCTTGCGGCCGCAATCGACCGGAGAAGCGAAGGCGATCTCGCGCCAGCCGGAAAATCCGGCGGGAATCGAAAACTCCTGCACCGCGAGCTCCCGGAACCATCCGGCGTCGGGAATCGTCCGGCCGTGATCGTGGAACTCATGGTTCAGCGCCCAGAGCCGTTCCGGCGCATAACGCAGCACCTTCACTCGCCCGGCGACGGCTTGGGAAGAGGGGTTGAAGACGTGGACGGCGATCTTCTCCAGACGCTCCGGCCAGTCGAACAGGACGGCTCCGGCGGAGACGAGCAGCGGAATCGGATAGCCCGGCTCCTGATCGTTGAAACGGAGTTCCGCCGTCGCGGTGACCGTCGCCGCCGGGGCGAGGTCGTCGGGGTCTTCGAGCTTCATCGGCGGCACGGAGCCGTCCTGCCGGAGCAGTTCGAGCCGCAGTTCCGCCAGGTGGTCGCGGTAGACGGCGCGCGGAGTGCAATTGTGGCGGCGGCAGAGTTCGGCGGCGACGCCGAGCCCCTGGCCGAGCGCGGCGCCGGTCCGCATGGTCCGGCTCGACGAGTGGGCGATATGCGACGCGCTGATCAGGCGGCCGCCGATCAGCAGGTTTTCGATGTTGCGCGAATAGCAGCAGCGGTAGGGAATGCCGTACATCGGCGGAACCGAATAGCTGCGGATATCGCACTCGCGCCCGTCGGTGAGGTGGTCGTCAAGGTTGTGGCCGCCATAGGCGATGTCGTCCTCATGGACGGCCCCCGCCTCCACCTCGGTCTGGGTGAGCACGTGGTCGCCGTAGAAGCGGCGGCTCTGGCGGCGGCCCGCCTTGGGGCTGATCCACAGCATGTCCCAGTTGCGGTTGGTCTCGCAGCCGGGGGAGTTTTTGATATGGTTCCAGTAGCTCCACATCTGAGCGGTGAGTTCGGCGTTGATCGCGGCGGCGTCGGCGATGGTGTCGCGGTCGCCCCCGGCTTCGGTGATGTAGAGAAAGCGCATGGTCCCGACCGGCGCGCCGCCGTCGAACCGGGCAGCCTTCTCCGGGAGCTGGCCGTTGTAGAAGTCGGCGAGATTGCCGTCCCAGACGCGCGGCACGTAAGGCGGGGTGTTGTCCGGCGGAATGAAGCGGACCTCGTGATCGGTCTTGCAGACCAGCGCGGTGAGGCTGGTTCCCTGGATCATCGCCGGGGCCGGATCGGAGGCGCTGCGTTCCTTGTAAACGGACTTCGCCTCGGGGGCGACGGTGTATTCGGCCCCGGCTTCGGCGGCGATATGCCCGTCGCCGGAGGCGTCGATCACGGTGTGGCGCACCCGGATCAGCCGGGTGGCGAACGCGGCGAGGTCTTCCACCTCGACCGCGGCGATGCGGTTCCCCTCCATGACCGGGCGGCGGGCGTAGTGCGACTTGAGAACGGCGACGCCGCTGCCAAGCAGGGTGTCTTCGAGGACGGCTTCGCGGCGGCGGGAGATGTTGTACTTCATGCCCTGGACGGGGGTGCAGGCCTCGGTGTACGCCTCTTCCTCTTCCAGCTCCTGGACGATTCCGACCTCCAGCCCGTAGGGGTTGTACCAGTGCGCGCCGCGGATTTCGACGCCGAGGTTGGGGCCGGAGTTTCCGCCGAGGACTTCATCTTTTTCGACCAGAATGACCTTTCCGCCGCCGCGCGCCGCCTGAATCGCCGCGCAGCAGCCGGACATTCCCGAGCCGATGACGAGGGTATCGCATTCCAGAGTCTGTACCGCCTGCATGACAAAGCTCCCCGATCCGTTTGCCGCGTCCCGGGAGACAGGGGAAGACCGATCCCCGCCCGGCGCGGCGTGAATATATTTGTATTATATTATAATACATTAATCCGCGAAAGACAAGCCCGCCGAAAGAGAAGACGCATTTTTTTATTTCCCGCCGCGATACAAAAAGAGATTATTTTTGTCCGCCGTCCGTTTGCGAACCCGAAAAATGTGTTACATTAAAGGGAAACAAAGGAGTGACGGCGACATGAAAAAGATCCTGCTTCTCGGGGACTCCATCCGCATGGGGTATGATGAATTCGTTCAAAAACGGCTGGATGGGAAGGCGGAAGTTTTTTATCACGAAGACAACGGGCGGTTCGCGCAATATACGCTCCGCACCCTCGAGAACTGGAAGGCGGACCTCAAGCTCGACAACGTCGACCTCGTCCACTGGAACAACGGCCTGTGGGATGTCCTCCACCTGAACGCCGGGGAAGTCGTCGGGGACGGTGAGGCGGAAGGGACCACCCTTCGTCGCCCCTCGGCGGAATCGGGCAAAACCGTCGCTTACGACAAAGACCCGCTCACTCCGCCGGAGATGTACGGTTACATGATCGGCCGCATTCACCGCCGGATCGGGCAGCTCTTTCCCGGCGCGAAAATCGTCTTCGCCGCATCCACTCCGGTCATCGAAGAACAGGCCTCCTGGGCCTTCCGCTCCAACGCGGAGATCCGGCAGTACAACGAGATCGCGCGGAACATCCTCGCCCCGTTCGGCGTTCGGTTCAACGACCTCTACTCGTTCGCCGAAAAAAACTGCTCCCGTCTCCATTGCGACTGGGTTCACTACACCCCCGAGGGCAGCGATCTCCTCGCCTCCGAGGTCGTCCGCTTTCTCGGGTTTTAGGGAGCCGGAAAATCCGGTCAGCGGCTCGATTCGCGGCGGTAGCGGAGCGGCGACAGGCGGAATCTCGCCTTGAACAGCCGTGAAAAGTAGAATTCGCTGCCGATGCCGCAGAGTTCGGCCACCGTTCCCACCGGGTGCGGCGTGCCGGTCAGCAGCACCGCCGCCAGTTCCAGCCGGCAGTTGATCAGGAACTGTTGCGGCGGGAGTTTCGCGATCGTCTTGAACAGCCGCCGGAAGTGGTGGCTTGTCAGGTTGCGTTTCGCCGCTTCCGCCGTAAAATCCCACGGTTTTTCCGGATGATTCCGCACTTCGGCCACCAGATGCCGGAAGTACTCTTCGTGGAACGCGGGAAGCTGCGGTTCCTCCGCCGCCGCTTCGTGGAGCTGAAGCAGCAGGTCTTCGTAGAGCAGCACCGCGCGCGGCGGCGTCAGTGGCGCGGAGCGGCGCAGCAGCTTCATGATCCGCAGCATGGTGTCGAGGAAGCGTTCCGGGTCGGCGATCTTCCGCACCGGATTTTCGTCGTCGAGCGGCAGGAGCCCGCTTGCCACATACCGCTCTACCCGCTCTCCGCAGGAACAGATGAAATTGTGGTGCCGCGTCTCGCCCGGAAAGACGCCGTATTCGAAGAACGGCCCCGGATGGGAAATAAATGCGCACGGCCCCTCGTATTCCATCCGCGGCCCGCGGTCCAGCGCCAGGTAGAACCGCCCGGCGTGGTTGTACTGTACGCCGAAGTAGACCGGGACGTGATGCGACTCTCCGGCATGATCGGGGTACGATCCGTAAAGGCTGAAAGTGTGACCGTCGAAAAAGTTCATGGAATATCCGTTTCGTATAAAAATAGGTACGCTTCCTCTATTCATGAACAGGAATCTTGTGGTATAATATATGCAAGTCCAATGTAAAATGCAAGGAGCGGGCCATGAAGAAACGCAAAATCGGATACCTCGCCGTCTCGAAGGCGAGCTGGATCACCCCGAAAATTCAGAAGATCGCGGAGCGGACGTACGAGAGTCTGAAGACGCTGCCGGAAGAGATTCTGTTTCACGGCGTCACCACCACCGAGGCGGAGGCGATTGCCCGGGCGGAGGAGTTCCGCGCCGCCGGAGTCGATGCGGTGGTGATGCACTTCGTCACCTTCCCGGTCGGCGCGATCATTCCCGCCGTGGCGCAGCGGCTCGACGTGCCGTTCCTGCTGGTCGGCAACACCGAGGTTCCGGGCGCGGGGAGAATGTGGGAGCAGAATTCGTTCTGCGGGCTCAACATGGCCGCGCACGGCATGAACCGGCTCCGGAAACTCTACTCCTGGACCATGACCGAGCCTGAGAACACCGCCGGCGCGCTCCAGGCCCCGCTTGCCGCGGTCCGGGCGATGAAAAGCCTCGCCGAACTCCGCATCGGGCTTGCCGGGGGGCGGGTGCCCGGTTTCTACACGTCGAATTTCGATGAACTTCAGCTCCGCCGCGAATTTGGCGTCACGGTCGAAGTGTTCGACCTGGTCGAAGTGGCCAAAACCGCCGAGGCGTTGACCGAGTCCGAGGTCGAAGCCGCCGCGACCGTCGTCCGGAAAAGCGCGGCGCGGATCAATGCGGTGAGCGGCGACGAGCTGAAACTCGCGGCGCGCATGTACGGCGCGTTCCGCAAGATCGCGGAAAAATACAATCTCTCCACCTTCGCGGCGCGCTGCTGGCCGGAACTTCCGGATTTCTTCGGCATCGCTCCCTGCGCGGTGCTCGGCATGCTCTCCGACACCGGGTACATCACCAGCTGCGAGGGCGACGTGACCGGCGCGGTCACCATGAAACTGCTCGAATTCCTCGCCGGCGGAGGCCTGCCCTTCTTCGTGGACCTGATCCGCTGCGATGCGAAAACCAACACCGGTGTCGTCTGGCACTGCGGCGCGGCCCCCGCCGGACTTTCGCGCTGCTTCGCCGAGACGGAACTGCGGCTGCATATGCGGGTCGACGGCGGCGACAAGAAGGGCGTCACCAACGATTTCGCCCTGAAGCCGGGCCGGGTGACGCTGGCCAAGCTCGACACCGACGCCGACGGGAAGCTCCGCATGCTGATCGCCCCCGGAACCGCGCTCGACACCGAGCCGTTCATCCGCGGCAATCCGCTCGAAATCAAGTTCGACGGCGAGGTTCCGGAACTGGTCGATGTCATCATGCGCAAGGGATTCGAACATCATTACGCCGTCATCCACGCCGATGTCAAGGCGGCGCTGGTCCAGTTCTGCGAGTGGATGAACATCGAAATCGTCGCCGTGGGATAACGGGGGAAACAGGGAAATGAAACAGTTGAACATCGCGGCGCAGCTCTACAGCTTCCGTGATTTCATCAAAACCCCGGCGGGAGTCCGCGACACGCTGAAGCGGCTGCGGAAGATCGGGTACGAGGCGGTGCAGCTTTCGAGTTCACTCGCGCCGATGCCGGAGGTTGAGCTTCGGAAGCTGCTTCAAGACGAAGGAATGACGGCGCCGACCAGCCACGAGAAGGCGGCCGACCTGGTCAACGAGCCGCAAAAGGTGATCGATCATCTTCTGGCGCTCGACTGCCGCCATGTCGCCTACCCGTATCCACACTGGTTCCCCACCGGTGAGGGCGAGGTGGTCGCGCTCGCTGAGGAGTTGAACCGGACGGCGGAACGGTTCCGGCAGGCCGGAATCGTTTTCGCCTACCACAACCACGCCGCCGAATTCCGCCGGTTCGGCGGGAAGACGATGCTGGAACTGCTTTACGAACACGCGCCGCTGATGGACGGCGAACCGGACACCTACTGGATTCAGAAGGGCGGCGGCGACCCGGTGAAGTGGATCGAACGTCTTGCCGGGCGGCTCCGGGTGCTCCATATCAAGGATTTTGGCGTGATGCCGGAGCGGGAATCGGCGATGATGCCGATCGGCTCCGGGAATCTCGACTGGGAGCGGATCTTCGCCGCTGCGGAAACTTCCGGCGTCGAATGGTACGTGGTGGAACACGACGGCGATTGCGCGGACCCGTTCGCGTCGTTCGCCGCAAGCATGAATTATCTCAAGGAGAATTTCGTCTCATGAAACCGATCAATCTCACCATCTGGAATGAATTTGTGCACGAGCGCGAGACGGGGCCGGCCGGCGAGTGGATTCGCCGCATTTATCCGGACGGAATCCATGCGTTTCTCGCCGATCAACTGGCGGCGGACGACCTGGCCATCCGCACCGCGACGCTGGATGAACCGGGACAGGGGTTGCCGGATGAAGTGCTCAATGCGACCGATGTCCTCGTCTGGTGGGGGCATTGCGCCCACGACCGGGTTGATGACGCGCTGGTTGAGCGGGTCCGGCTGCGGGTGCTGGCGGGAATGGGGCTGATTGTGCTGCATTCCGGGCACTACTCGAAAATCTTCCGGCGGCTGATGGGGACGGGCTGCCGTCTGCGCTGGCGGGAAGTCGGCGAGAAGGAGCGCTTGTGGGTGGTCGACCCGTCGCATCCGATCGTGGCGGGGGTGCCGGAGACCTTTATGCTGCCGAATTCCGAGATGTACGGCGAGCCTTTCGAGTTGCCGGACGATGGCAAGATTATCTTCCAGTCGTGGTACGAGGGGGGCAACGTGGTGCGCAGCGGCGTGGCGTTCCAGCGCGGCGCGGGGAAGGTGTTCTACTTTTCTCCGGGGCACGAGACCTATCCGATCTACCACGATGAGAATATCCGGAAGGTGATCGGCAACGCGGTGCGCTGGGCGAAGGGAACCATCCTGCCGCCGCGGGTGACGCCGCAGCCGGAGCCGTCGGAGACGATCCGGACGGAGAACCCGCTGAATAACATCAATACGAAAGAGTTGCATAAGAAATCATAAAGGCGGCGTAAGCCGCCGTCGGCACCGGCACCCTGCCGGTCTGGGGTTTGGGGGCGAAGCGCCCCAACCGCCGGAGGCAACCGGCGCGAAGCGAAACTGCTACATGGCAAAATCAAAGATTTTGCCGCGTAGCGCCGAGGCGGGGTTGACCGGGCAGGTCAACTCGCCGGTCCGTCCGGAAGGGCGGACGCCCGCCTCGGAAAAACCGTGGGGCGCATGTTGTTATATCGTTTCCCGGAACTGGAGAGGCTCCGCCTCCGGCGGCCAAGGCGCTAAGGTGCCGGTGCCGGGTACGGGTTGCAGACGAACAGGCATAGTAACCATAAGGAATCCTATCATGTCGGACAGAATCAAAGTCGGAATCCTCGGTCTCGGCCGGGCCGGAGTCGGAATGCACATCCCGGAATATATGGCCTTTCCGGAGAAGTTCGAGATCGTCGCCGTGGCGGACCACGCCCCGGACCGTCTCGCCAATCCGCCGGAAGCGGCCAAGAACGCGAAGCGTTACGCGACTTGCGAGGAGCTGATCGCCGACCCCGAAGTAGAATTGGTCTCGGTCGCCCTCCGCCACCGCGAGCATACCCCCTATGCGATCAAAGCGCTCGAAGCCGGAAAATTCGTCCAGGTGGATAAACCGATCGCCGTCAATTACGCCGAAGTGCAGCGGCTGAAAGCCTGCGCCGACCGGCATCCGGGCAAACTGTTTCCGCGTCAGAACCGCCGGTTCGAAGGTCCGTTCCAGAAAGCGATGCAGCTTATCTCGACCGGGGTTCTCGGAAAAATCACGCTGGTCAAGCTCTATCGCGCCTGCGGTTACTGCCGTCGCAACGACTGGATGACCATGACCGAATTCGCGGGCGGATTGCTCACCAACTGGGGACCGCACGTGATCGACCAGGCGCTGCAGTACCTCGGTTCTCCGGTGGTGGACGTCTGGGCGGATCTCCGTTCGGTCATCTGCATCGGCGACGGCGACGACCAGATCAAGCTGCTGCTGCGGGCGGAGAACGGCATGGTCGCCGACCTCGAAATCTCCGGCACCAACGCGAAACCCGGACGTGAAATCGAAATCCTCGGCGAGCGCGGTACGCTGATTTACGACCCCGCCGTCGGCGCGATCGAAATGCGCTTTGTCGACCCCGCCTGCGAATTCAAAGCGCTCAAGCCGCATCCGGAGAATCCGCCGATGCAGTACGGTAATTTCGACGAGAAGCTGACTTTCATCGAACAGAAGGTGGAGATTCCGCCGGTTCCGCAGATCGCCGAGCATATCTATGCGGCGATCCGGGAAGGCAGGCCGTTCCCGATCCGGCTGGAAGAGGCGGTGGAGGTGGTGCGCCTCTGCGACGAAGCGTTCCGACGCAGCGGCTTTCTGCCCGCCAACGCATTCCTCGGTTGAATTTTACTCGGAAACTTGTATTTCCTCCGGTTCGCATATATGGTTTGAAAACTTGATGCGAATCGGAGGAAACAAATGATTTTCTGGAAGAACGCTGTTTTTGCCTTGCTGTTGACCGGAGCCGTTTCGGCCCCGGCCGCCCCTCTTTTCGAAGATGTGACCGACTCCGCGGGACTCGCCGGAATCAACCGGGACGGCGGCGTCACCTGGGTCGATCTCGACGGCGACGGCTGGTGCGACCTGGTGGTGCAGGGGCGCATCTGGCGCAATGTCGAAGGCCGGAAATTCGTCGAAGTCACCAAAGAGTCCGGCGTGACCCCCTTCGGCTGGTCGTCGACGGCGGCGGACTTCAACGGCGACGGGCACATCGACCTCGTGTTCCCCAACCGGGACGGCGCGCTGTGGCTCGGCGACGGCAAGTTCGGCTTTACCAAAGGAGAGATGGCGAAGACTCCCAACACCCATTCGATGGGCGCCGCCGCCGCTGATTTCGACGGCGACGGCTGGGTCGACCTCTACGCTTCCAGCTACGAAATCTGGGAGAAAAACCAGAGTTTCGCCGACTTCCGCTACCGCAACAACCAAGGGAAACTCGAACTCGCCTGGACCGCCGACAAGCCGGAGACCATGCGCAGCCGGGGCGGCGTCACCGCGGCCGATTTCAACAACGACGGTGCGGTCGATGTCTACGTCGGCAACTACCGGCTTCAGCCCAACTTCCTCTGGATCAACGATGGCAAGGGGAATTTCGTCAACCGCGCCGCCGAATTCGGCGCGGCCGGAACGATGCGCCAGAATGTGAAATTCAAAACCGAACTCGGAGTGGAATATCCCTCGAGCGGGCACACCATCAGCGCGGTCTGGGGTGATTTCGACAACGACGGGCTGTTCGACCTCTTCGTCGGGAATTTCTCGCATCCGCCGAAGTACCAGGACCGGGCGATGTTCCTGCAGAACGGCGGCCCCGGGAAAGAGTATCATTTCATCGACCGCTCCACCGACGCGGCGATTCCGTGGCAGGAGTCCTACGCCGGTTCGGCGGCGGCCGACTACGACAACGACGGCAGGCTGGACCTCTTTTTCGGAACCATCTACAAAGGCGACCGCGGCAAGCTGTTCCACAACGAGGGGAGCTGGAAATTTTCCGACGTTCCCGACGCCGGCGGAACCAGATGCGAACGCACCTTCCAGGCGGCGTGGGCCGATTTCGACAATGACGGGCGGCCCGACCTCTTCACCGGCGGGCGGCTCTACCGGAACGTGGGTCCGGCCGGGAACTTCCTGCGGATCGCGCTCGCCGACCGCGCCCCCAACACGGCGGCGATCGGCGCGGTGGTCAAGCTCACCGGCGAGGGCTTTCCGCCCCAGTTGCGGCAGGTCGAGGCGGGCACCGGCTGCGGCAGCCAGAATGAACTGGCCTGCCGCTTCGGGCTGGGCAAGGCGGAGGGCGAAGCGACCGCCGAGGTGCGCTGGCCGGACGGCACGGTGGAGCGCTTCCCCGGCTTGAAGAGCAACTCCGCCTACCGGATTACGCGGGGCGGCAAGCCGGTCGCCGTTCCGGTGACCAGCAAATAGCCGAGGCGGAGTTTTTCGCCCTCCGCCCGGAGGGTGATCTTGCGGCGCTTTTCCGGTGCCGGCAGGAGCTTGAAGGCGTTGCCCATTCCCGGATATTGCTGCTTAAACTCGGTGTTGACCCGGACAACCGGTTCGCCGTCGGCGAGAAGTTCGAACTTGCTGCCGCCGGGCAGCATCTCGTAATAAGCGCCGATGCCGGTGCAGTTGAACTCGAGCGAGAGTTCGGCGTTCTTTGTTTCCGGGACGATCACGCTGTCGAGCCAGCGCGACGGCTGGTGGTCGAACCACACTCCGGTGACCGAAGGCACTTCCGTCTTCCACCCCGGCGCACGGAGCGAGGCGAGCTCGATCATCCGCGCCGATTCGAACCGGTTTTCGGTCATCGGCTTCACCGGGAACGGGACGGCCGGGCCGTCGGCGTGGAACGCCGCTTCCAGCTCGCGGAAGATGATGTCGGTGTAGAGCTTATAGCCGCGGTCGTTGGGGTGGGTGCCGTCGGTCAGGATGTCCATCGGCTTGAATTCACCCGCCGCGATTTTCGCCTGAACTTCGGGGACGATGCTGAAGACCGGCAGCCCGTAGTATTCCGCCAGCTTGCGGTACTCCTCTTCGCGCGGACTCTTGAACTCGGTTTTGCCGCTGCCGGTGATGACGACGGCGATCGCCATCTCGGGATTGCTCCGGTGAAGTTTGCGGAGGATGCCCTCCATGCACTCCACCCGCTCCGGGTTGGCCCCGTCGTTGACCGCGAACTCGACAAAGGTGAGGTCGGGGTGATAAGGGATCACGTCGCGGTCGACCCGGAACACGCCGAGATCGGAGCCCTTGCCGCCGATGGCGGCGTCGACGGCGGAGATGTGCGCATCGGGGTAGGTTTTTTCCAGCATTTTGGTGACCAGCGCGCGCCACGAGGTGCGCATCGGGTCGGTGGCGGTGGCGCCCCAGGTGATCGAGCCGCCGAAGTAGGCGACGGTGAGACGTTTCCCCGATTCGAGTTTCTGTAAGACCTGTTTCATTTCCGGATATTGCCCCTGTTTTTCGCGGCAGAGGCTCGCACAGCCCGCCGACAAGGCGACGGCGGCGGCGAGAACGCCCTGCATGATGACGCTTCGAAGTTTCATTTCACCATTCTCCCGGTTTGTTTGGATAACATACTTGCGAAACCGTCTCAGTGCAAGCCGGATTTCGGAACGGTGACGACCAGCCGTTCGAGCGTGGCGCAGAATCCACCGTCGCGGAACCAGTCGTCCGGAACTCCGATCTGGTCGCTGTGCAGAAAGAAATCGGCGACCCCGTTCGGGAAATCTCCGGCGTCGAGGGTTAGGCGGAGCGTTTTTTCGCGCCCGCAGTCCCACGTCCGGTCGGCGATGACTTTCCGGCCGCCGCTTTTCATCTCGAGGCGGTAACGGTGCGGGTTGTCGTTGTAAAGCGTCACTGTAAACGCTCCGTGCAGCGCTTTGAGCCCCGAGAGCTCGAAATGGAGCGTGCGCGGATGCACCCAGAACGATTTCCCGTGGCCGAGCGAAATGCCGCCGTCGGAAAGTTCCTCGGCATGGAGCCTGTGTTCCCGCCGCACGATCCGGTCGAACGCTTTCGCCCGGCTCTTCTCTCCGAAGAGGTTGTCGCCGAAGCAGTCGATGTCGAGCACCGTCTCTTCTCCGGGCGGCAGGAGGGCGGAAAAGGCGTCGTCGAACGCCTTGTGCTCCTCCGGCAACTGGCGTTCGGCTTCCCGGAAGAAGCATTCCGATTCGGCCGCTTCCCGCTCCAGGATTTCCTGCGCGGCGGCGTCCGGGCGGAGTTCGCCGGGTTCGACCTGATCGAACCGGTACCAGAGGCGGCGGGCGTCGAATTCAAGCGAAAGCTCCGTCCCGGCGGCAAGTTCGCCGTAGAACCGGCCGAGCGTGGCGGCGCGGCAGGCGCGCGGCGTCTTCCAGCCGATGGCGAAGGGGCGGGTGACCGGGAACGCGGGGTAGACGTAGCAGAATTTTCCGATTTTGCGGACTCGCAGCAGTCCTTTCGTTTCGAGTTCGGCCGGGGCGGAAACCCGTTGGAGCTCCGGCTTCCACTCGCCGCTCCACCCGGCGGGCAGTTCGACCACGGTGTGGCTCCGGCCGTCGTCGAGTTTCGCCGGGCGGAAGGTGCGGAAGGGAACCGGCGAAACGAGTTCACTGTCCCAGAACGCCACCGGAACGGCGCGCGGGAGCGGTTCGCGGACAAAGACTGTGCCGTTATCCATGCGGACCCGCTCCCTGTCTTCTTTCGCGTAATCGTGCGGAGCGTCGACGTCTCCGGCGCGGAAGGTCCAGCGTTCGCGGTAATCGTAATGGTAGAACGGCAGGGGCGACAGGTGGTCGAAGACCGCCTTGTACTCGGTCATCTCCATCCCGATGGAGGGGCCGGAGTCGACCGGCTTATCCATGATCCGGGTTCCGGCGAGGTAATCGCGCTGGGTGAAGACGTTCTCCGGATACCCGCTCCGCCGCGCCTCGAAGTAGAGTGCGACGTCGCGCCCGGTGGCGAAGACGAGGTTGCGTTCGCGGGCGGCCTCGATCAGCAGCTCCAGCCCGCGCCGGTTGTGCCGGGTCATGGAACGGACGCCGAAGGTGCGGCCGAATTCGAATCCGGCGATCAAAAAGAACGGCTCCGTCCCGGCGGACCGGGCGGTCAGATAGTCGTCGAGGAACGCCTTGAAACGCACCGGCTCCGGCCCCGATTCCACCGTGCGGTGCCAGCGCAGGAAGTGCGAGGGCGACAGCACATTGTCTCCCCAGTGGGTCACGTGCGGCATGTAGAGGTGATAGGAGTTCATCCCCATGGCGAGCACGTTGCGTCCGCTCCGGGCGCACGGCTTGCGGAAGTCGTCGGAACCGACGTAGAAGGGCTGGTTGGGCATCCCCCAATGGTTGATCGTCCAGCGGCCGTCGGACCAGTTCTGCTCCGGGACGACCGAGTGCAGTACGTTCCAGCCGAGCTCCTTGAGCGCCGCGATGAGCGAATTCGACGGCGTATAGGAGGCGATGCCGTGGAGCGGAGCGAATCCGCGCTTCTGCCAGAAGGCGTCGAGGGCGCGGAGCCGTTCGACGATTTCTGCAACGCCGAGCGATTCCCAGTTGGGATCGTTGCGGGCGAAGCGCGAATCGACTTCGCCGATGTGGTTGGCCATGACGTGCGGATAGATCGCGTCGCCGAAATCTTGTTCGAACGTGCGGAAGGTGGTGGCGACGGCCTGTCCGGGTTCGACGTAGTAATTGACCGGAACGCGGTTGGCGTGCACCACATCCTCGAAGGTGTCGGCGGTGAACGCGCCGACGGTGATCTGGACGACGGTGGTGTTTTCGCCGATCACCCCGAGATAGCGGAGGCGGTCTTCGCCAGGCGCCGGGATTTCCCGGATCAGGTAGTGGCCAGCCGGAGGAGGCGCGAGCGTTTCGCCCGCCTTCCCCCGCGCGACCTCCCTGCCGTCGGAGAGCGAAAAATGACGGTACAGGACGGAATCGAATTCAAGGGGAATTTCCTCTCCCCGGTCGTAAAGATAGCGCATTATTTGGTTTCCAGAGAGACTTTCACATTGTCGAAAAAAGCACGGTAATTGTTTTTGCCCGGCTGCGTATTGACCAGGAACTGGCCCAGCTTCGCGGGATAGGCGGTCATCGCCCACTCCAGCGTCGCTTCCTTGCCGGTCTTCTCGTCGCGGAGGGTTACGGTTTTCGCGGTTCCGTCCGCCTCGGTGAGCGGAATCGCGAACGTCGCATGGTACCACTGGTCGCGGGAGAATTCGAACACCTTCTTGTGCTTCGCATCCCGGACGGCGAAATTATCGACGGTGAACGCTGAAACCACCGAACGCCCGGTGACGTTCTCCCGGATCTCGAACCCGAGCGCGGCCTGGTTGCCGGGCCCGTCGAGCAGCAGGTCGAATTCGACCTTGAGCACGCCCTTCTCCGGGCGCGGGAAGGAAAATCCGAATCCCCACTGCCCGGCGTTGTCGGTGCGGTCGAGCAGGAGCGAATTGTCCCCCGCCGCGGATTTCTCGCTCGAGGCGGCGATGGTGTCGCCCCCCTGGCCGCCCCACACCTTGCCCCACTTGGCCGGGGGCTGGCCGGGCACCGCGGACTCGAAATTCTCTTCGTACAGCACCTTCGTCTCCGCCTGGGCGGAAAGAACGGTCAGGGCGGCGGCCGCGAAACCGGCCAGGATTCTACCAGTAGAAATATTCATAGGGATTCCTCAGTTTGATGGTTGGATCGTAAAGCAGCTCGACGGCCGCGTCTTCCTTTTCTCCGTCTTCCGCCTCGGGTTCGGAGAGGTTCGCCCAGAACCCGAACCCCTTGGTCCCGCTCAGCACCTTGAAGACGATCACGTTGGTTCCCTGCCGGAGATTGATCCGGGTGCGGAACTGGTTCGGCTTCGGCGAGGCATGATTCGTGCTCTGCTCGTAAACCAGCTTGCCGTTGACGTAGATCCGGGCGAAATAATCGACGCCGAAGCGGAGCGTCGCCTTGCGGTCGGTCGGCGAATTCACCTCGCGGATGCCGTAGGCGATGATGTTGCCCATCGTACTTCCGACTGTGCGGCCGAGGTCGAGGAAGTGGTCGGTCGTCGCGGTCGCGGTGGTGCGGAAGTCGAGCGTCCGTCCGCCCTCGCGGTAGGTGATGTTCGGGTTCAAGTCGCCGGAGAGCGCCGCCTTTTCGCCGGGAAACTCCATCGCGAGCGCCTTCTTCGCATCGGTCGTGTGCGGGTCGAAGGGGCCGAACGCGGTCCAGCTGTCGAGGTCCTGATAGGCCGCGCCGCGCCGCACCTTGAGCAGCCGTTCGAGGACGGCCGGGTCGATGTTTTCACCGCCGGGGCTCTTCAGCCGGGCGACGAGCTGTTTGAGGCGGACCACGGAGAGGGCGACGCCTTCGGCCTTGTCGGATTCTCCGGCGTATTTTTTCTCCAGCAGTTCCGGGGCGAGCTGGCAGAAGATTTCGTATCCCTTGCCGTTCCTGCGGACCAGGATCGCGCCGTCGCATTCGATCTCGTCGTCCGCTTTGCCGGAGACGATCCGGTTGTAGGCGATTTCATCGCGGAACCGGAGCAGATTGGGCGGCAGCAGCGAAGCCAGCCAGCCTTTCGGCGCGGCGACCCGGCGGGTTTTCGCGGGAGTCGTCGCAATTCCGCAGGCGGCAAGCTTCTCCGGCGGGAGGTTGACATGGACCTGAACCGGCGTGGTTCCCGCTTCCGGCAGTTTTTCGGCGAGTTCGAAGAGCCTTCGGGCGGCTTCGGTCGCCGCCGGATCGACTCCGGCCCGCCCGGCGAATTCGAGCGAGGAGTAGAAGAGCGCGCCCTTCCCGGCCAGAAATACCAGGAGCGGCGAGTAGCCCATATCGAATTCGCATGCCAGCACCGGGAGGAAGCCGACTGCTTCGGGAATTTCCATCACCGTGGTCGCCACGGTGTTGCGGTTGCTGGTCTTGGGCGCCACCGGAACGTCGTAGGCGCGGGGCGCGGTGAATTCCGGCAGCAGCGACGACTTGCCGCGCCAGTACGCGAGGTCTTCGCTGCGGAAGCCGTTCTCCAGCGGAAACACCTGACGCGACGAGGGTTCGTAATTGCGGAAGCCCATCGCCTCCCACTCCTCCGGCTTCTGCTCGAGGAAGATGACCCGGAGCCCGCCGCGGATGTCGGCGGCGGAGAAGGGGAGCTTGTCGCCGATCTTGAGCGATTCGCGCCCGAAGACCAGTATCTCGCCCGGCTCCGGCCGGTCTCCCGCCTTGAACGGGTGGACCGCCGGAATCAGCGTCTTCACCCAGCCGGAGAGCTCCTTCGGGTCGTAGAGCCGGACGTTTGCGAGGTCGAGCGTCCGGAATTTCGGGAACACCTGAAGCGCGAAACGGTCCGCCACCGGGGTTTTGTACCCCGCGACGTCGAGTTCGAGGTGGTATTCGCTCCGCTGCTTCACTTCCGGAGCAGCGAAGGAGAAGGGGACGGACTTGATGTCGCCCGGATTCAGGGAAAGCGGATCGAGCTTGCCGGATGCCGCCGTCTTGCCGTCCGCGTCCAGCAGCTTCCACCCGGCGTCGAGGGTGATGCTTCCGGGCCCGTCCCAGACGGCGACGAACTGCTTCTCGACGGTCTCGCCGGCGAAGAAGCTGTGCGTCTTGTCGGTGATGTCCGGGCTGCCGCCGAGGTAGGCGAGCAGCGGCTGCATGTTCTTCGCATAGTAGTCGAACTGCGGGCTGGCCCAGTCGGGGCGCTTCGTCACCGGAGAGGTCATCACCGAGTAGCGGGCGAACGGCTTGTAGCCCTTCGTCTCCGGCGGGTCTCCGTAGCCGAGATGGAAGTTGAAGTAGTGCCAGCCGAGCACGCCCCAGGTCCGCCACGCCCGGTCGGTCGCTTCGACGTAGCGTTTCTGGACTTCGTAATAGAGGGGGGTGTATTCGGCGACGAAACGCATGTCCTGACCGTGGCCGCGGTTGTTGAGCCCCAGTTTCAGGGTTTCTTCGAGCTGCTTTTCGGTTTCCAGTTTGTACGCCTCGGGGCCGAGCATGATGGCGGCGTATTCGGTCAGGTAGAACGATTTCCCCTTGAAGTAGCTGCCGTCGTAGACCGCCGCGAATTCACAACCGAAGAACGGCATGTCGCCCTGTTTCGCCCAGAGTTCCGGCCAGTCTTCCACCTCCTGAAGCGGGGCGAAATTCGGGTAGAGGTTCGACGTGGCGATGTCGCAGAGGTTGCCGTCGGCGTGCGAATAGGCGAGACGGGTGGGGTCGATCGATTTGATCGTCCTGGCGGCGTCTTCGAGCACGTCGGCCTGGACATGGCGGTAGTCGCTGCGCTTGCCCATCGTCGGCGGGTGGATGGCGTCCTTCGGGTTGAAGGCGTTCATCGAGAGGCACCAGGCGAGGATGGAGGGGTGGTTGCGATAGCGCCGCATGAAGAGTTCGGTCTCACCGCGGTACTGCTTGCGCAGCGCCTCGTCGTTGAGGAAGCGCTCCCGCCCGAAATTGACGGTCGGCACCGGCAGCAGCACCGCGATTCCCTCGCGGTCGCAGAGGTCGATGGTCTCCTGCGGGAAATCGAACACTTCGCTCGAACCGTTGTTCCGCCACCAGCCGGAGGGGTTCGACTGAAAGTAGATCATGTTGCGTCCGAGCAGCTTGAAGAAGCTGACCGAATTGTCGTTGAGTCCGAAACTCGCCCACTCCACCCGGAACCGGGCGGGGTGCCCGTTGAGCACCAGATTCCGGCCCTCGGTCCAGATTTCGCGGAAGCCGAAGGGGAAGGTGTCGCGGTCCAGCACCTTCCCGGAGGCGTCGGCGAGGGTGACTATGGCGGTGTAGAGATAGCCGCGGTCGAGTTCCCACAGGATCGGGTTCTCCCATTTCGAGGAGAGGTCGATCTCCTGGATTCCCGGTTTCAGCGCCGCGGTTTTGTCGAGCGTCAGCACGGGTTTCCCGGCCGCGTCGCGGATTTCCACCGAAATCCGGGCGTCTTTCACAGCGGTCTCCGCATCGACTTCGGCGTGCAGCGTGACGGTCTTTTTACGGAAACTGGTTTCGGCCCAGCCTGAAGTGAGCGCCGCCGGGGCGGGGCGGTGAACCAGATGGAACGGGGCGTTGATTCCCATCGCCCACTTGTCCATCGACACCGGCCCGTAAGGCGATTTCGGGCCGCGGGCGGTGTAACGCAGGAGGTCGGTTTGAAAAGTGCGCGAGATTCCGGTGTAGTCGCGCGTGTTGAAGATGGTCAGCTCCTGCTTCTTGCCCGGTTTGGCGAACCGGGTGATGTCGATTTCGCCGTATGGCCCGAGCCGTTCGCCGACCCGCTGCCCGTCGAGGAAGAGGATCGCGTTGCCGTTGATCCGGTCGAAGTCGAGCGAGATGCGCCCGTCAGTCCACCCGGCGGGGACGGCGATTTCACAGCGGAGGAACTGGGAATTGGCGTTCTTCGCATCTTCGCGGGTCCAGGATGCCCCGGCGGGGGGCTGCGCGCCGCGCAGAGTGGCGACCTCGTTTGCACTCCAGTCGGAGGCCTTGGGCGGCTGCTCCGCGGAGGTCGCCGGCTGTGCCTGGAATTTCGGCTCCAGGGCGATTCGTTCGACCGCCGAGACGCCGGCGGCGGCGACCGCCAGCAGGGCGGCCAGAATGATTCGTTTTGTCATTTCGAGAAGCTTTCTTTATTGATAGCGGAGATTCCAGAGCATATAGGCGACCGCATTGGGGGCTGCGAACAGCACGCCGGAGCCGCCCTGGGCAAGCTTGTAATGCTGGGTGCGGGGCGCGGAGTGCCCGTCGGCGAAGAGGATATTGCGGAATCCGCCATGGGCTTCATCCACCGTCAGACGGGGGTTGGAGGCCATGATCCGGAAACTGGTCCAGGTGTTGGTTCCGTCCTGGACGCCGTCCACCAGAATCAGCTTCTCGGAGAGGCGGACCATCTGGCCGAATTTCGCGGCGTTCCAGGTGTCGCTCGGGTTGCTGCTGATCGAGTTGATGTTCTGGTTGAAGCTGTAGTTGCGCCGTTTGTTCACCGGCATCAACTTGAGAATCGTCGGACAGGCGAAGACCGATTTTTTTCCATCCGCGTCGGAGGGGGCTTTGTAATACGGATTGATTGCGCTGAAGAACTGCGTTTCGCTGTATGTCTTGGTCGGCGGCAAAAAGTCCTTGTTGTCGCCCGCATACAGGGTCAGGAAACTTCCGATCTGTTTGAGATTGGAGAGACAGGCGGTCGACTGCGCCCGGTTCCGCGCCTGGTTCAGCGCGGGGAGCAGCATCGAGGCGAGGATCGCGATGATGGCGATTACTACCAGGAGTTCGATCAAGGTAAAAAACTGTTTTCTCATGGTCTTCGGCCTTTCACGGTTATGATTTTTTCAGCGACGCTTTGCCGGTTGAATTGCGGATGTCAAGTTTGGTATCCACCAGGATATCCTGGGGTTCGGTTTCGATTCCGGCAATCCGGCGCTGGAGCAGCAGCATCGCCTGAAGAATCAGCTGATGATAGTCGTTGCCGAGCGTGGTGATTGCGGGATAGCAGGCGACAGCCAGCTCGGTGTCGCCCACGGAGACGATACTGAGGTCTTCGGGGACGCGCAATCCGAGCTCCAGCCCGGCATAAATGAAAGCCTGTGCTTCGATGTGTCCGCAGCAGAATAAGGCAGTGGGGCGATTTTTCTCCCGCAGGAGGCTCCGGGCATATTCGACGCTGCGCTGCATGATCCGGTCGTGGGGAACGCCGCGGACTTCCTTGATCAGGATTTTCGGGGTCGTTTCAAATTGGAATTCGCGGATCGCCGCTTCCAGTCCCTGCTTGAGTTGCTGGTGCAGGTCGTAGATCTGGTCGCCGACGCTCATCCAGATGTTCCCGTGGCCGAGGGCGGTGAGGTACTGAATCGCCTGTTTCGCGCCCGACGCGAAGTTGCTGCGGACGCAGAAGTCGCTCTTTTCATTGAGCGCCACGAACGGGAATTCGGGGTGCTCGGCGAGGAAGGCGCGGACGGTTTTGCCGAGATAGCCGGTATGGAGGGTGCCGGCGGCGAAATTGTCCTCCAGCAGCGTCGGCAGGGACTTTCCGGCGCTGCTGATGAGTTCGAGTTGGTGACGCAGATGATACCGTTCGCACCAGTTGATGAATTCCGGGACGTAACGGGTCTGCTCGTCGGCGATGACCATGCCTGCGTCGATGGCGGGTTTTTTGCGCAGCATCCGGGCGCTGGAGCTGGGCTGGTAGTTCATTTCCCCGGCCAGCTTGCGGATCTGTTCGCGGGTGTGGATGCCGATCCGCCCGGTTCCGGAAAGCGCGGCGGAAACGGTTCCGGTCGATACCCCGGCCGCTTCGGCGATGTCTTTCAATCTTACCATGTTTCTCTCCGTGCAAGAAATTTGCTGAACCTTGAAATAACGTTATTTCACTGTAAATTGTACCACAGACGGATCGCAATGTCAATAGGGGAATTGGTTTTCCCGGTGAAAAACTTTCGCAAAGTTTTGCAGTTGCCGTTCGGGAAAGGTTCGCGTTGCCTGCGGAAACCAAAAGAAAAACCGCTGCGGCTTTAAAAAGCGAAATTGGCAGATCATGTTATCCCCGAGTATAAATCAAACAGCGCATGTGAACCTCCATTTTTGCTGTTCAGAAAACCGTCATATTCTGAACACCGAATTCAGTGATTTTTTTGAGCTCAGTTTTTTCGGATTTTCCAATACCCTTTTCTGAACGCTTCATTTTAAAAAATAGGATTCTGAGTTTTTCTCCTTTCATCAGAATCCATAGGGTTGTGTGTGGTACTGGGCTGTGGTAGGCGTAGGCTGGTCAAGCAACTTTCTTTGGAGGATTGCATTTGTGATTGGAACAACCAGGCAGATTTTCCAGAAGGAAATGCCGCATGGTCTTAAATTCGTTGCCGATGGCCCCAAGTCTCAAGAGATGAACTCGCATGTCATATTTTGCTGACTCTGTTGAGAAGCAACGCTTTTTTGAGGCGGCGAATTTGACCAATCGAGCCCTGTTGACCAATAGAAGGCAATATTGAATGTAGGATTTTACTTTTCCTGCATGCAACGTTGATTCAAACCATCTGAATTCAATCGTTCCTCGATAAAATAAAGAGTGAAAGTTGACACCATGGTATCGAGAGTTGTGGTAGTGTTCTGTATGATGGCTTTCACGATCCTCATACCACAACTCCCCGAGTTGTTCCAATGACTTCGGACGATATTTATCAACGCTTTCGATAAACGACGGCTCCATCGGTTTGGTATAGGAACTCAACCTGGAATCGGAAATTTGCAACGCATGAAGAATAAGCGGCTCCTGTTTATACACGATCTTTGCAAGGTTGCCAAGTTGCCGTCCATCAAGGCAAGAAGCATCAACATGGACATGTTAAGGAAGCAGGATTTGGCTATTAGATTTAAATATTATCCAAAAACAGATGTTAAAAAATGTCAATTTCGATATTTCGCCCTTCATTTCAAAACTATCATATGCCTTTCTTCCCCCTGTAGTTTATCAATTGGAAGAATATGGCATGCCGAGAATGATTTCACGAAAAATTCATGATACAGGAATTATTAACTTTGAAAACAGTGAACTCTCCTTGCATCAGGCGTTGGAACAATTCAGAAAAATTGGGATTAATACAATAACAGACATATCCACCCTAGATCCTTTTGACAAATATATAATACGATATTTCTATGATGGAATAACTTTCGAATCCCAAGAGTAAGTTCTATGGTATATCTATGATTTTGTGTGTGAGCGTAAACGGTGGTTGCTGATGGTGGGGCTTCGGAATTTGGGCATAAAAAAGCCAGGCATTGTAAGCGCTTGGCTGATATTGTGTGAACAGGACCTCTTGATTGAACATCAGTTCACAAGACTTCACCTATGCGCCCTGGCAATTTCCTGCATTCGCCATGCGGCTTCTGGTTCAAATTCATACGGGGTCCCTTTGCGTCCTGCTTCATTCCATAGTTCTTGGGCATAAATGCGGACATATTTCTCCTTAATCTTTAGTTTCTTCATTTCTGGCAAAGGAATTCCCCGTTCCCCTATTTGCTTGATTTGAGCAGAAGGGAGAGACTGCGGCAGGTCATCGCATAATTGCTTCATGACTCCAGAATAGGAGCCGCCGACATTGAGAAACAGGATTTGAAAAGAATGTAATATCGCTAAAAAGATATACTTCAAGGTTTCATCGCAATCTGTTGAATTCAAAAAATGCCTGAGTCCATTTAGCTTCTCTTCTTTCGATTTTTTGGGGGAATGTTGATATTGGGTATAAAGCATAAGCCGAATAAAATCATCAACCGTTATTGGCTCTGGATATTTTTCAAAGTATGAACCCCAAATTATGATTCTCCTGGCACAATCTTTTGACCGAATATCCATCTCTTTTAATGCGGTAAAATATCCAAGCGAATCTTCTGCTAATTGTCCTAATGCAGTATTTGGATGGCCTTGAAGCAATCTTGATACATTCGGAAAACTCCCATAATCATCGGGGTTACTGGAATAAAGCTTTCTGAAAAGCATGACAAAGGCTTTAATTTCGGTTTCACTATTCTTAAAGACAACATGCTCACGGTCGGGAATCCCTTCCAGCCCCGGAGGCTGTATTTGCATAGATTCCAATTCTTCGTAAAGTTCAGAGAAGATTCGCAGGCTCCGCAATTCCTCTTCATTCAGCGTAATATCCGAAGCACTTCCTTTGAAAGCTAAGTAACGTTCCACGTATGGGGGGAAGGGAAATGTCAATTCCGAAGGGTCAAGCCCAATAATTTGCCTTACTTCTCTCTCATAGACGAGATTTCCCGCCTCGTCTTCAAAATAAAAAACGGGGCCTAAGGTGCTGACATAACCGATTCCCGTCTCCATATGATCCACTTCAGTGAAATATTGTCGATAATTTCTTAATTCATATGAATCCAATAGATTTTCTGCTTCGATTTTATATCGTATACAAAATTGCAAATCCAAAGGCAAAGCTCCTAAATCAAGAAAGAGTATTCTGTCTTTCATCTTTCTTTCCGTGCGATCTACATAACGGATCTTCCAATAAACACGCATTGGTCGCATTTTAATTTTCCTCCCATGCTGAATATAGAGGGAACTTCTGCATTATATTTGGTTGATCCCTCTGTTCTATCTTCCAATTCGAGTCAAAATATGATTAATTTACCATAATGCAATATAATTTCTGGCAAGGCAAAAACAAATATTGCGAAACAGGTATTTTAAATTTTTCGGAGTGGAACAACTTTTTGGAATATAACCATGGATAGAGTTTTGCCGGTTTCGGTAAAAAAGGAGGTTCGCCGCCGGGGGGCGGATGGGTTCATGGTGCAATATCTTCGGGAATGATACGATAAACTCTTGAAAAATCCGGATAGCAGGGTATGTTATATTGCTTGGTTGAGAGTTTTTTCCGGTCTGTTCCGGGTCTGGGATTTGTCGGAAGTTGATTGCCTGAAGCCAGTGGTTTGAGGTGGTTGATGAAACCGCAGACCGAATAAGATGAGAACGGATTTTTCATTCGCAAGCATTTGAAAACAAGCCATTTGCCTGGGTAGCTCAGTGGATAGAGCAGAAGTTTCCTAAACTTTTGGTCGGAGGTTCGATTCCTCTCCCGGGTACCATTTTTTAAGCTCGAAAATTAACTCATGGCCCATTTTATTTGTTTGTTGTTCCCATTTGTTTGTCGTTGATTGTAGGGCGTACAAAAAGAGCACGACTGTTTCCTCCAATCGTGCTCTTTGAATTGTTTTCGCTTACAATATACTTTTTTAATTTTCCTATTTGCTCAGGGATGCGATCTGTTCGGCGGAAAGTGCTTGATTGAAAAGAGCGGCTGCGTATATTTTTCCCGAAAAATTGGTGTATAAACCGTTTCTGCTGTCATTGATCGCATAGGAGGTGTAGGTCGGGTATGCCGCTCCGGTTGGCATCCCGGTAACCGTTTTGCTGCCCAGCAATTCACCATTAAGATATAACGATAATTCTGTCGTAGATGATCCTGTCCTTATCCTGCCGACAGCAATATTTCGTCCGGACAACTGTGCTATATACGGTGCATATAGTGTTCGGGTCCCCGATATTTCATGAGACAACTGCATCAAGTAGGAATCCTCCAGACGATAATACCCCAGCGAGCAGATCGCCAACTGGCCTGCGACACTGGCGCCCTGACCCGCTAAGTTTTGAGCTTGTTTTGTGGCCGTGAATTCAACCGCCTCGAAATCAACCGCCACAGTGTAGTCAGACACCACGCCGCGCAAATCGATCTGAGAATCAATTCGCGCCGCGACGGCCGGATTCGCCGCCTCAAAACATTGATCTCCGGCAAGCGTATTCACTTGAGAAAGGAGACCAAGTTTTTCAGATTCCGAGGGGTAGGACCACACTTTTTTATTCGCGGAGTCATTTCTTTCCCATGCCTCGTATATGGTCATGGGGGCCTCGCTGACTGGAGCAGTAAAAGAGGTTACGTATGATCTTGTTCCAGAAATAAACAATTCCTCATTATCATCGAGTTTGGCATAGAACGTGGTTCCCTCCACTCTGGCGGAAATGCGATGCCTCCCCACTGACAGCCCGGAGCCGGTGCCGACGACGGTTAAACTGACGTATGCAATAAACGGGGTTCTGATGAGATTCGTAAAGACATTAACCATTCCATTGCTGTATGAAAAAATGCTGAACCGGCTTGACAAAGGTGCGTTATACAGGACGCGTCTGTCGGAAAGTACATTTGATGTCCAGTAAAAATCGAGCAGAAAAGATGCGTCATCGTCAGCGCCGATCGCCTGCTGCTGTACTCCGAGATCGTTCCACGTCGCCGGTTCCGCGGCAAAGTTTCGCGGCGAGCGCGGCCACAGCTTGCCTTTGCGGAAACAGCCGTGCTCGGTCCCCCCCCGGCGGGGGGTGATCAGCGAGAGGAGCCGGGGGTCGTGGCGTGCTTTCAGTAACGTACTCATGCAGCCCTCCAGGTGGAAACCGCGAAAATGCGGACGGCGCAATCGAGCGTATCCAGCTCGTCGTCCGCGTCGCGGCGGATCGTCAGCATCCCAGCGGTCACCTCAAGGGGAAGCGTGACCGACTCAGCTTCCGCGGTGATCGCCACCGTGAACGTTGCGACATCGACGCCGTCAACCGCGGCGATCAGCCGCACGTCGCCGCTCGATTCCTCGTTGTCCGCCAGCGCCAGGAACGTTACCTTTTTCAGATAGCGCTGGTATTTGAAAAAAATCAGCGTCGGCGAGGAATCGGTGTTGTCGAGCCAGGTGTAGGGGCCGAGCATATCGCTGTACGCCTGGTAGGCGTCGAGAGGATCGTTGTCAGCCTGTAATCCATTCCCGTTTGCCGCGAAGGTAATTGTCTGGCCCGAAACCGGAAGCGGATTGCCGTTCGTGTCCGCCAATATGACAGAACCGTAGAGACCATTTACGGTTGTCGTCATGCCGTTCCCGCTGCCGCTTCCGCCAGCCGATTCGTCAGCACGCTTGCGAGGATAGAACGGAATCCGGGCAGTTACGGCAGAACTGGAACCGGAACCGATTATCACGGTCATTGAGCAGAATTCCCGTAGCGTATGATTTCCGGCAATCGCGGCAAAATATTCATCGCCGATCATGACGCGGAACGTCAGCCTTCCGAGGGCGGGATCGGGATCGGAGCCGTCCGGCCAATCTCCGGGCAGGTTGAACCCTTCCGTTTTGCTGAGAAACATCGGCGAGGCGTCCGCGCTCTGATCGCAGCCGCCGGAAAGAACGTAGGTCTTTCCCGCATCGAGTGGGTGGGCCGTCAGATTCCAGAGAAGATTGGCAGACAGCATCCGATTCAGGAATTCGAAGGCGAATACGACCGTTGTCTTGTAGTCAATTCCAGGGAAGCCGCGTGGATTGCGGACTTCGTCACCATGCTCATAAAGCAATTTTCCTGTAGAAGCATCCACTGGCAGATGCAAACGAACGACGGGGTCTTCAGCCATGAGAAATCCTCCTGTTTTTGATTGCCGGCAAACGTGATACAGCCGACAATACGACAATGAGATGTCAACCTTTAAGGAGAATTCCCGCCTCCCGTGATTTCCCGGTCAGTTCGTGGGGCATGATCTGTTTCATACGTGTTCCCCGGTCAAGTTTCCGTATTTTGAAATTCTTCAGATAACATTGGAACAATGCCTCGACGCGATTCCTTATCGTCGATACCGCATCGGATTCCGAAAACGAGGTGAAAACGCTCGATAATACAATCTTCCGGTGATCCTTATCCTTATGTCGGACGGCTGGCATGTCCTGCGACTGCGGCTTTGGCCGGACAACTTTCATATACATGGTTTTCCGCTCTTCTGTCAACCGCCGGAGCCCTTCATTTATTTGAAATGTGGGCGATACGAAATTGCCGGAATGCTGCACGCTTTTTTTAAATATCGACTCTTGCATCCCTTCTCTGTGTTAAGTACATCCCATCAAAATCGCAATTAAGTATTTATATATTTATTACAATACACAGATTGACTTTTGAAGTTCATCCGTTATATTTATTATCGTGCTAGTTCCAAAGGAATTAATAGGGAAACAGGGAGTTTATGGTGATCGATATTTCCGCAGAAATAATGATACCAACGCCAGTCTTGCCCTCAAACCGAATCGGGAAGTCGATTTTTCTCCGATTTTTAAGATTCCGTCTTGATTTTTTGTTCTTTTCTCCGGTGAATTCCGCAACGGCTTCGCCGTGCCGTGATTTCCGGACCGACAATGCGATTTCCGGAATTTTTGCCGGCAAGGGTATTTTTTGTACCCTCGGCGGCGATTTTTTTACAAATTTCAACAGCCGCGAATCTCTGCATAACTGCTGATGGTTGCGGTTTTTTGTGTACTAAGATGAAAAAACGAGTAAGTAACCAACGGAGAAATGTTGGTGAATGGGGATATCATTACACGACCCGTAATGATATAACTTGATCTAATCGGTAAAAATAGATCCAAAGTATGGATGCCCCATATGTGGGCATCGCGTGCCTTGAAGTAACACCCCGAATAGGATCTGGGTTGTAGAGTATGGTTAACGAACGAGACGATATTTCTGATCGATTTGTCAGAATGCCAGGCAAGCACTGGAGCTTGGTTCAGACGAGACCGAGAAACGAGAAATGCGCCGCACAAAACTGTTCCAGGCAAGGGATTATTGTCTATCTTCCGCTAATCACGAAGGTTGAAATTCACAATCGAAGCAAGCGGGAAATATTGCTGCCCATGTTTCCCGGTTATCTTTTTGCATGTCCCGACTATGAAGAGGAAACACTGATTCGCCGTGATAAGTGCGTTTGGAATCTGAAAGTTCTTTCTGACGCCGAGGAAGATTGCCTGATTTATGATTTGAAGATTGTTCGTGAAAGCGAGATACTTTCCCGAAATCATAAACTTGTGGTTAATCCGAGACTGCGTAAGGGGGATACCGTTCGCCTGAAAAACGGTCCCTTTAAAGACCATGAGGTCATAGTAGTTCAAAGAGAAAATGAATCAAAAGTTGTTGTTAATTTGAACTTTTTTTGCAGAAATATTGTAATAAATTGTAACGCCGATGATTTGATTTACTAATGCGCTGCATTGGTTGATCTCCGAACCGATTCGTCGCAAAGTGCTGTCATTGTCGATCGGTTCGGGATTGTCGGATGAAAAAGCGATTGAAATTATAACCCGTTGTCAAAATCATCAAATGGAATTGCATTGATTATGGAACAGGAAAAACAAATGTTGAACATGATTGCGAGCGGCAATGTCAAAATCTGTCTGATCGGACTGGGTTATGTCGGGTTGCCTCTTGCGGTCGAATTCGGAAAGAAATTCGATACCATCGGCTTCGATGTCAAAAAGGCGCGTTTGGAATCGCTCACCAATGGGGAGGATGCCACACTGGAAACCTCGCCGGAGGAGCTGAAGGCGGCAAAATTCCTGAAATACACCAGCAACCCGGATGATCTGCGGGACCGCGACATTTTCATCGTCACCGTTCCGACGCCGGTTGACAAATACAACCGCCCGGACCTGACTCCGCTCTATCGCGCCAGCGAAACCATCGGGAAAGTGATGAAAAAAGGCGCGATTGTCATCTTCGAAAGTACCGTCTATCCCGGCTGCACCGAAGAAGAGTGCGTTCCGGTACTGGAAAAGCATTCCGGCCTGAAGTTCAACCGGGATTTCTTCTGCGGTTATTCGCCGGAGCGGATCAATCCCGGCGACAAGGAACATACGCTGACGAAGATTCTCAAAATCACTTCGGGTTCCACTCCGGAAGCTGCTGAAATCGTCGATGCGCTGTATAACAGCATTCTCCTGAACGGGACTCACAAGGCGAGTTGCATGAAGGTGGCCGAGGCTGCCAAGGTGATTGAGAATTCCCAGCGCGACCTCAACATCGCTTTCGTCAACGAGCTGGCGAAGATTTTCCACCTGATCGGCATCGACACCGGCGAAGTGCTGGAAGCCGCCGGAACGAAGTGGAACTTCCTCAAATTCAAGCCCGGGTTGGTCGGCGGTCACTGCATTGGTGTCGACCCGTATTACTTGACGCACAAAGCGCAAAGCCTGGGATATCTTCCTGAGGTGATTCTTGCCGGACGCCGCATCAATGACGGGATGGGCAAATATGTGGCGACCGAAGTGGTCAAACTGATGATAAAGAAAGAACAGAAAGTCGCCAATGCAAATGTCCTGATACTGGGAATCACGTTCAAGGAGAACTGTCCGGATATCCGCAATTCCCATGCCGTGGACGTTGTGCGCGGCCTGGAGGAATTCGGGTGCAAAGTGGATATTTATGATCCGTGGGCAGATCCTGCCGAAATCAGGCATGAATACGGAATGACCTCGATTGAGAAGCTTGATATGCTGAACCCTGACAGCTATGACGCTATCGTGCTCGCCGTTGCCCATCGTGAATTCGCCACGCTCGATATTCAAAAATTCAAGAAGTCTGCTGCGGTCGTTTTTGATATCAAGGACATCCTGCCTCGCCAAATTGTTGACGGGAGACTCTGACGCATGGAACACCAGATTCGCAATTCGCGCATTCTCGTAACCGGCGGTGCCGGGTTCATCGGTTCCAATCTGGTCGAAGCCCTGCTGAAACTGGACAATGAAGTTGTTGTGCTTGACAACTTCATGACCGGTAAACGCGAAAACCTGACGCCGTTTGCCGACAACCGCGCGTTCACTCTGATCGAAGGGGATATCCGCGATATTGCGATGTGCCGCAAGGCCGTCGCCGGGGCGGATTACGTGCTGCACGAGGCCGCGCTGGGGTCTGTGCCGCGTTCCGTCAAAGACCCTATGACATCGACAGAAGTCAATATCTCCGGTTTCGTCAACGTTCTTTATGCGGCGCAGGAAGCCAAAGTGAAACGGTTTGCATACGCAGCGAGCTCCTCGACTTACGGCGACAGCGAATCGTTGCCCAAGGAAGAGGACAAAATTGGCAAACCCCTCAGCCCCTATGCAATCACAAAATATGTAAATGAACTGTATGCCGAGAACTTCCATAAGCTGTATGGAATCGACACTGTCGGGCTGCGTTACTTCAACGTATTCGGCCGGCGGCAGGACCCGAACGGCGCATATGCCGCGGTAATTCCGAAGTTCGTCATCAGCCTGTTAAAGCACGAATCCCCCCTCATCAACGGAGACGGGAATTATTCGCGCGACTTCACCTATGTGGACAATGTCGTACAGGCCAACCTGCTGGCGCTCGGCACGAAACGGCCGGAGGCGCTGAATACGGTTTACAATGTCGCTTTCGGTCAGAGGACGACATTGAATGAACTCTTCGGGTATCTGCGCGAAGAGCTCGCCATGTTCGATCCGGAAATCGCGAAGGTAGAGCCGCAATACGGACCGTCCCGCATCGGGGACATTCCCCACAGTCTGGCATCCATTGAGAAGGGACGCAGACTGTTGGGATATTCGCCGCGTTACAGTGTAAAAGACGGCCTCCGGGAAGCCGTGAGATGGTATTTTGAAAACTGCTGAGCAATTCGGAGAGAAGCCCGACCGGAACGTTTTCGCATGACAACGGTCGCCCCAATGACCGTGGCATGCCCATCCGGCGATTGCTCAAGTCCCCTGGCCTGTCCGTTTCCCGAAAGGCGGCAACGCAGGGCGATGATTCAAAAACAGTCTCGCCGATCAATCATCATTCATCAAATGAGGATATTATGAGCCCAAAGGCCTTAATTACCGGAATCACCGGCCAGGACGGATCGTACCTCACCGAGCTCCTGCTGGAAAAGGGGTACGAGGTACACGGCATCATTCGCCGGGCCAGCAGCTTCAACACCGGGCGGATCGACCATCTGTACAAAGACCCCCATCTGGATGGGGTGAAGCTGTTTCTCCACTACGGCGACCTGACGGATTCGTCGAATTTGAGCCGAATGCTGGAAAAGGTCAGACCCGACGAAATCTACAATCTCGGAGCCCAAAGTCACGTCCAGGTCAGTTTCGAGGTTCCGGAATACACTGCCGAAACCGATGCGCTGGGGACACTTCGCCTGCTTGACGCAATCAAAGAAACCGGGATACCGACGCGCTTTTACCAGGCCTCAACCTCGGAACTTTACGGCAAGGTGATGGAGGTTCCGCAGAAGGAGACCACTCCGTTCTACCCGCGCAGCCCCTACGCCGTGGCCAAATTGTACGGTTTCTGGATCACCAGGAATTACCGGGAGGCCTACAATCTGCACGCTTCCAACGGCATTCTCTTCAACCATGAGTCCCCGCGGCGCGGCGAAACTTTCGTGACGCGCAAGATCACCATGGCGGCGGCGCGAATTCATCGCGGATTGCAGGATTGCTTCTACATGGGCAACATCGACGCCCGTCGCGACTGGGGCTACGCCAAAGATTATGTGCTGATGATGTGGATGATGCTTCAGCAGGAAGAGGCCGACGACTATGTCGTGGCGACCGGCGAGATGCACACCGTCCGCGAATTCATCAAAAAGACCTTCGCCCATCTCGGCCGTCCGATCGAATGGCGGGGCACGGGGGTGGACGAGGTCGGCATCGACACCACCACCGGCAAAACGGTAATGCGGGTCGATCCGCGCTACTTCCGCCCGGCGGAGGTCGAACAGCTGCTCGGCGATCCGACCAAGGCGAAGGAGAAACTCGGCTGGGAGCCGGAAGTGAAGTTCGAAGAGTTGGTCAGGATCATGATCGAAGGCGACCTTCGGTTGCTGGACAATCCGAACTATGAGATGGGATTCTGAAGATGATTCCGAAGGATGCGAAGATTTTCATCTGCGGCCATCGCGGCATGGTCGGCAGCGCCTGTGTGCGGAAGTTCGAAAAAGAAGGATACACCCATCTTTTGAAACGGACTCATGCTGAACTCGACTTGCGCGACCAGCAGGCGGTAAAGGCGTTTTTTGAGGCGGAGAAGCCGGAATACGTGGTACTGGCCGGGGCGAAAGTCGGTGGAATCATGGCAAATAAACTGCATTGTGCGGAATTCCTGGTCGAAAACCTCGAAATCCAGAACAACGTCATCATGCAGAGCTATTACAACGGCGTCAGGAAGCTCTGCTTCCTGGGGTCGAGCTGCATCTATCCGTGCCAGGCTCCGCAGCCGATCAAAGAGGAATACCTGCTGACCGGGCCGCTGGAACCGACCAACGAGGGTTACGCCCTGGCCAAGATCGCCGGATACAAGCTCTGTCTGTACCTCTCGAGGCAATACGGCTGGAACACGGTGAGTCTGATGCCATGCAACCTCTATGGAACCAATGACAATTACCATCCGGAACACAGCCATGTGTTCCCGGCGTTCGTGCGGCGCTTCGTGACGGCCGCGCGGGAAAACAGAAAAGAAGAAGTGGTCTGGGGGACCGGCAAGCCGCTGCGCGAATTCCTGCATGTGGACGACGTGGCGAACGCGGTTTATTTCTTCATGCAGAACCACAACGAACCGGAAGTGATCAACATCGGCTACGGCAGCGACGTAACGATCAGGGAACTGGCGGAGAAAATTGCGAAAATCGCCGGATTCCAGGGCGAAATCCAATGGGACGCCACCAAACCGGACGGCATGTACCGCAAGCTGATGGACTCCAGCAAAGCCAACATTCTCGGCTGGCGGCCTCAAATTACGCTTGACCAGGGAATCGCCAGAACTGTTCGCGAGTATGTTCAACAATCCCTTGATTAATTTATGAGCAGCAGATTATCCGCCCTGATGGGCTGGAGTTTCTTCGAAACCCTTTCCGGGGAAATTGTCGTATTCATCGTCGGCATCGTCCTTGCTCGTCTGCTGGGCGCAGAGGAGTACGGATTATGCGGTGTGCTGATGGTTTTTATCACAATCAGTCAGGGCATCATCGATGGCGGATTCGGCAGCGCCCTGATCCAGAGCCGCCAGCAGCATACCGAGCAAGATGACCGCAATACGATTTTCTGGTTCAACATGGTCATCAGCATCGGTTTTTACCTGCTTCTCTTCTGTTGTTCCGATTGGGTTGCCCAGTTTTACCGGCATCAGGTTCTTTCTCCGATGTTGCAGGTGCTCGCGTTGCTCATTGTCATCAATGCGGGCGGGTTGGTTCAGCGGAGCATCCTGGTCAAAGAACTGAAAATGCAACAGCTGGCGATCATCAATTCTGTCGGAATCATCATCAGCAGCATTCTGGGTATCTGGGCGGCATATTACGGCGCCGGCGCCTGGAGCATCATCATTTGCAGGCTCTCCCGTACCGGACTTGTGGTATGCGGATTGTGGGTGTGCAGCAGCTGGCGGCCGAATTTCAGTTTTTGTTGGGAAAGCTTCAGAAGGTTATGGCGCTACGCCAGCCGAATCATATCAATGAGTTTCATTGAAAACGTGTTCAACAATTTGAATCCGATTTTGATCGGGCGTTATTTCAGCATTTCCGATGTGGGTATTTTCACGCGTGCGCAATCCATTACATGTGTGCCGCGGAATTTGCTTCAAGGCACTTTTGTCAAGTTCAGCTTTCCGTTTTTTTCTAAAAACCAGCATGATCTGAAGGTTGTGACGAATTACTATTTTGCCTTTCTCTGGCTGTCCTGTTCGTTGCTCATTTTGTGCATGGGCGGTTTGCTTCTACTGGGGAAGCCGTTGATTCTTCTGTTGCTGACCGAAAAATGGTCGCGCTGTATTCCCATCCTTCAGGTTCTGTGTGTATTGGGGTGGGTCATGCCGATTCAAGCCATCGGAAATGCCTTGCTGAACGGACTGGGGCACGTCGACGCGCTATTGAAGCTGACGATTTTCCAGCGTATCATCCTCGTTGTCGCGATTGCCGTCAGCATTCCTTTCGGATTCATGGCGTTGATTATCGCAACCAGTGTTGCACAGTTGATTAATTCGATCATGAATATCGCGTTTGTTGCTCATGTGTTGCAGATCCGCATAATGAGTGTGTTGCGTCTGTTCTTCGTGCCGCTGCTATCCATCGCGGTGGCCTGCGGCGGTTGCTGGTTGTTGATGCCCTGGTGGCCTCATTCCATGTATTTGCAGATCCTGCTCATTCCTTTTGTGGTTACCGGAATCTTCGGCTTGAGTATATGGCTTTTCTCCCGTCACCGGCTCAGACGGACCCTCCGATTGATTTCCGCACAGTCTTGAAGCGCGTCCGCAACGGAACTGCGCGAACTGAAAAATCATGACATCAGAGAATTCGCATTTTCATTATCTTTAAATTAAAGTGAACAATACAATGATTAATGAATCCGAGGTCAGTATTATTGTTCCGGCTTATAATGAAGCGGGAGCTATCGAGCAGGTCGCCAAATTATTGGCAGAAAATTTTCCCCACTGCCCTATCATCATTATCGATGACGGGTCCAGCGACAATACGGGAGAAATCATTGACGGACTGCCGGGGATCATTGCAATTCATCATCAGCAGAACCGCGGGTATGGCGCCGCGTTAAAGACCGGAATCAACCATGCGCAAACGGAATATGTTTTGATGTGCGATGCAGATGGCCAGCATCGCATCGAAGATGTCCGTTCTGTTCTCAACGCTGCAGAAGGGTACGATATGGTCGTCGGCATTCGCAGCAACAGCAGTCATGCGCCGTTATCCCGCCGCCCCGGAAAATTCATCCTGCGCCACTTCGCCGACTGGCTGGCCGGAACCAAGCTGCCTGACTTCAACTCCGGATTGCGGATCTTCCGGCGGAAAGTGATTTTGCGTTATATGCATCTGGCATCTGATAAATTTTCCTTCTCGACGACCAGCAGTTTTGCCATGTTGAAGACGGGACAGCGCATTCGTTATGTTCCAATCGTTGTACAGCAGAGAATTGGCAAGAGCACGGTCCGGCAATTACGCCATGGCACCGATACGCTGATGCTGATGTTGCGCCTTACGATGCTGTACGATCCGCTGAAGGTGTTCACTCATGTTTCCCTCTGGTTTGCTTTTCTGGCCTGCCTGAGCTTTGCCAAAGACATCTATTACTATGAAAAATTGAAATTAAGCATGGCCTCTTTGATTCTTTCCATCACGGCCATTCTGATTTTTCTTTTCGGACTCGTTTGTGACCAGGTTTCCGCCATGCGGCGGGAACTTCACGAAAGGAGTTGAATTTTGGTGAAATTAATCTATCAGAACAAATGGGCCGACCGGGATGTCGAGGCTCATTGGGATGCTGTTGCGGATCAATACGTGGACAGCAATAACAGCGTGGAAGATACCCATAACCAACGCTTTGCGAAATCGGTTTCGTTTCTGGACCTCCCTGAATCCGGCCGGATTTTGAACATAACCAGCCGGGATTGCGAGCTCAACGACTACATCTCGCGCATCAATCCCCGGCTGGAAGTATTGAATGCGGAGATTTCAGCCCAGCTGATGCGGGTCGCCTCCGAAATTCGCCCGGAGGTAAAGCAGATCAAATTGTCCTCGTATTCCGCATTGCCGTTTGAAGACGAGAGTTTTGATCGTGTCGCATCGCTGGAAACGTTGGAACATGTTGCAGAGCCGGTGGTGTTTCTCAAGGAGCTGTGGCGGGTGGCGAAGCCGAATACGATCATGGTGCTGAGCTGTCCGCCGTTAACCTGCGAACCGGCCTACCGATTTTACACTGCTGTTTTCGGCGGTCATGGCGAGGGACCGCATCGGTTCCTGCCGTCTCGTGAAGTCAAGCAGATGTTCCGGGAATCGGGTTGGCAGCTGCTGCACCATGAGGGATCATTGTTGATACCGGTGGGGCCGCATTTTCTGAAGACTTTCGGAGAGTGGGCGATCCGGCATTTTAAATTTTTGTCCGAACTGGGGATACGGCAATTTTATGTCTGCAGAAAAGCTTGATCAACTGAAGAAAATCATGCGGGGACATTTGTGTTCCCGCTGTGGTAATTGTGTCGGCCTGAGCGGGGGGAAAATCGTCTTCGTCGACAAAGAGGGCGCTTACAGACCTCAAATTGTCACTGCCCTGACCGAAGCTGAAACCGAGCGAATTCTAGCCAATTGTCCTGGTCCCGGATTTAATTTCCCTGAAAACCGGGACTTTTTCTTCCAAAGCGAAAAATCCAGATACAATCGTTATATCGGTCCTTATCAGGATATTTTCATCGGGAATGCGACAGAGGCCGAAGTCAGGACCCGCGGAGCCAGTGGCGGGATTATTTCCGCGGTTTTGATCCATTTGCTCGAAACCGGCCAGATTGATGGGGCGGTCGTCTTGGGCATGTCAGACAAAACCCCGTGGTTATCACAGGCTTATATCGCAACCACCCGGGATGAAATCATGGCCGGAGCCCAAAGCAAGTACACCATTGCTTCGGTGAATGAAATTTTACCCCAGATCGACTCCTTTCCCGGAAAGCTTGCTTTTGTCGGGCTGCCTCCCCATGTACAAGGCATCCGGCTGCTTCAGCGGCACCAGGACCCTGTTGTCCGTAACATCAAGTATATTTTTGGCCCATATTACGGCAACTCTCTGCATTTTTCCTCCATCAAAAGCTTCCTGAAGACTTATGGAGAAAAGGATTATCATGCCATTACCCGGCTCTATTTCCGTTATGGAGAATGGCCCGGAAAAATGCGCATTGAGCTGGGAGACCGGAGAGTGATTGAGATGAAGAAATTTCATGCCAACTATCTGATCCCGTTTCACATCATGCGCAATTCCCTGTATTGCATTGATTTAGCCAACGAATTCACCGACATCAGCGGAGGCGATGCCTGGGCGCCTGTCTATGAGGAGCGGGGCAAGGGATTTTCGATGGTGATCGGGCGTTCTTCCGAAGGGGTGCGCATCCTGCAGGAGATGCAGGCTCGCGGGTTGCTGGAATTGCTGCCGATTTCAGCAGAGGAAAGCGTGCAAATGCATTCTCATGGTTACGATTTGAAAAAACGCGGTTCCTTTATCCGCATGAAATTTCGTCGCTGGCTCGGGCGTCCGGTGCCAGACTGGGGGGAGCCATATCCATCCATTTCGTTGTCCCGATATTGCATGGAAGTGGTGGTGTCATTGATGTTCCTGATGATGGGAACCGGGCTGGCGCGCAAGACGGTGGAGATGTTGCCGCCTCAATTTATCGGCAACATGTTTGAGAAGGCCCGTACCCAGTGGAAAAAAATGACCCATGACATCAAGCGGGACCAATTATGAAAAAAGCGCTCCCGCTTGTTTTGAAAGTCCTGATTTCAACCGGGCTGTTGACGTTATTGCTCATCAAGGCCAATATTAATTTGAAAACGGTCTGGGGCGTGTTGACCGGAGTCCCCTATTGGGTATTTCCGGTTGTCATGATGCTTGCGTTGTCGGTGTTGCTGGTCAAATCGGCGCGTTGGAGATGGCTGATCGGAGGCGCCTGTCCCCTGGGGCAGGGAGAAGCCTTTCGTTATTATCTGGATTCCTTTGCCCTGGGGGTTGTTACGCCCGGGCGGCTGGGAGAATTTTTCAAAACCTATCAGCTGTACCATTTGAAAAAAGTCTCGTTGCAGCACTCTTTTGTATCGGTGTTGAGTGATCGTTTCTTCGACCTTTTCATTCTGGTCTGGCTGGGGGGCGTCGGATTGCTGCACTGGCTGCTATGGCCGAGTCCGTCGAGCATATGGTGGATTCTGGCCGGTGTCTTGCTGATGGGACTGCTGAGTGTGGCGGTTGCGGTATTTCTGCTGTCCCGGCTGACTCCGATCCTCAAAAAATGGCGCGTGATCGGAAAGCTTCTGGTCATCATCGGGGTTGGCATCACGCCTTTGATCCGGAAAAAAGGACTGCCGGCATGGGGGCTGAGTGTGGTGGGATATTTACTGTACTTCTACTCCAATTATTTGATCCTGCATGCTTGCGGAGTAAAACTCGATTTCCCGGGCACCTGTTTCCTGTTCAGCGCCGTCGGTCTGGTTTTGCTGCTGCCGATTTCCATTGCCGGCATGGGAACCCGTGAAGCGACGATGATCCTGCTGCTTCAGTCATACCACTTTGCGGATTCCGATATCATTGCCGCCTCCCTGTTCCAATTTTTGGTTTATTTTATCTGCTGCGGTGCTTTGGGCATGCTATCTCTCCTCGGGGGCAATTACAAAATCAGAGCTCTTTGCGAAGAATTGCAGAAACTTCGCGTTGCCTTCAAGAAAGGCGATGCGGTATGAATGTTACGTCCGCCCAGGCTCCTTATACTTTCATCACCGGTAAAAACCTGTTTCATTTCGAGAATGGTTATTGGGCAGAAGGGGGCTTTGTATCTGAACTCAATATCGTTGCCGATCGACTTGGCGGCGTAACCGTGATCTGCCCCTGCCGTCAACGGTCCCTGACCGGGGGAAAGCGTCTGGATGACCGGCGAATCCGAGTGATCGGTCTGAAAGCCGCTCCTCACATCATACTGTATCCGGCGTATGCTGTTTATTATCTGATCGCGTTGCTGCTGCTGTTGAAGAATGCGGAAAAGTGCTTTTGTTATGTGCCCAGTCTGACGGGGATGGGGGCCATCGGGATCTTGGTCTGCCGTCTGTATCGAAAACCTCTGGTTATCGCCGATCGCGGCAGCATTGCTCTCACTATGGGCAATGTCAGGACGATACGTTGGCGGCATTGGCCGGTATTTCTATGGGCCACCTGGTGGGAATGGTGCGCGGCAGAGTTCGGATATCGCCATTATTCCACTTTCATGCGCGGCGCCGAACGGGTGTCTGATTTCCGCAAGCGAAATATCGATGTATCGCCATTGATCGGCAGCATTCAGTCCTATCCGGACTTCATTGGGAACGAACGGCGCAGCCGGTATCGTATCCTTTTCGTTGGCAGGCTCGAAAAAGCCAAGGGTGTTTTTGTTCTGCTCGATGCATTTGAACTGTTGCGCAAAAGTCATCCGGATTGGGACTTGCACCTGGATTTGGTCGGCGGGTCCGGGCAACTGGATACGGTCCGTTCTATTTTGCAGAAAAAGCAATTGTCGGAAGCGACGACACTCTGTGGTCTCTTGGAATATGGTCCTGCTCTTTTCGATAAATATGATCAGGCCGGAATCATCGTGCTTCCCAGTTTTTCGGAAGGGACGCCGAATGTGATTATCGAAGGGATGGCGGCCGGTTGCCTTCCCGTAGGCAGTTGCATCCGTGGAATTACAGACGTCATAGAAGAGGGAACCGACGGTTTTCTATGTCCGGCCGGAGATGCCGCGGCGTTGAAGGACGCCCTGGAGCGGGCAGTCATGCTGCCGGACAAGGAACGACTTCGCATGCAGAACAATGCTCTGGACAAGGTGAAATCAATCGTCTCCCAAAACACATTCGACAGGATGCTTGAAACCATTCGTCTCGGGCAGTCCGGCAAGGACAACGCCTTGCCTTCTGAAACCGAACCCGTTTCCCGCAATGGTTTTTTCTCATTTCTGGCCCTGCTCTGGATCGTTGTCGTCGGCGCTGCCTGGGGCTGGCTCTTCCTGAATCGTATTGTGGTAAAAGTGCTTGGATTGTAACGATATGCCTATTGGATCATTCAGCTTTTTCGTTTGGAATTTCTTTGTCGGGTGCGTAATGATATTGGCCGCCTATGGCGTGGGGCTTTCTGTTGCCGGATGGTTGCGCCTTAACGGCTTCAGCCGTCTGTCGCAACATTTTCTTACCTGGCTTCTGGGAAGCGGACTGTTGGGCCTGGTTATCGCCTTCACATTCATGGTGAAAATATCGCGTCCGGCCATCATTGCAATTTTGGCGGTTTTCGCCGGGCTGACCGCCATCTGGCTATTCCGCCATATCAGGAAAATCCGGTTGCGTAATCTGGCGGTCATCCCTCCTGAACTCATGGTGTTCGGAGGATTTTGCCTGTTGATGATGCTGTTGGCGTTGTTGCCGCCTTCTGCGGGAGACGTGCTCTCATGCCATCTGGACATCCCCCAGCGTTGGTTGCAGGAAGGGAATATCTACTTTGTCGCAGATCATCGTTTTGGGGGAATCCCCGCACTGATGTATTCGTGGAACTTGATTGCATTGAGCCTGGGGGCGATTTCCGCTCCGGCTCTGTTCCATTTATTCTTCACATTCAGCGCAGGCTTGCTGATCTATGAGTTTGTGCGATGTCATTTTTCCCGCAGGGCGGCAGTCTATGCGTTGTTCATTTTCGCCGCAACCCCCCAGACGGTACAGCTTTCGGTATCTCCGTTCGTGGATATTCCGACGATGACCTATGTTCTGGTATCGTTCCTCTGCATTTATCCTTTTGCCGAAGAAAAGCAGGAGCAACTTATCGTTTCCGCATTGACGGGGGGGATTTTTCTCGGCTTTGCCTGCTGTACCAAAACCAATGCTCTGGTTTTCTGCCCGGTCTGGGCGGCTTCGCTGTTTTTCTTCCATTGCCGACGAGTTGCCTGGCACAAACTGTTGCTTGCCTGCCTGCTGGGAGGACTCGGAGTATTGGCGATTGCGGGGCCGATGTATTTCCGGACCTGGTGGTGGACGGGAAATCCCTTTTACCCGGCGCTGCCTAAAATTCTGAAGCCGTTTTTCCCATCCGCGCCGCAATATTCCGTGATGCCGGAAGTGAGCAACAAATCTCTCTTCAACGGGTTGTTGCTCTGGTGGAATCTGTCTGTCGCACCATATCGGATTGTTCCGTCGCTGAAGCAGGCTTTCGTCTTTCCCATGATGTCTTTCCTGCCGCTTTCGGCTATTGTCGCCGGATGCCTGGCATTCCGCAATCTGTTCAAACAGCTTGCACCGGCATTGCTGACGGTTCTGGCGTTTTACGCGCTGACATATATCGTCGGTGCCGCCAGCGGGCGATACTATGCCCCCGTTAACGGTATCATGGCGATTCCAGCCGGAGTGGCGGCGGCGGAGCTGATGCGGAACGGGAAGGCTTTCCGGTTTTTTTTCGGATTGTCGTTGCTGGCGATGGCAGGAATTACCCTGGCTTATCTCGGCGCGATGCTGATCTGCTTCCTGCCCGTTTACGGCGGGCCGGCGGCCGCAGAGAATTTCCTGACCCGCAAGACCATCAATTACGATGCGCATTCCTGGCTGAACAGGAATACGCCGGAAGATGCCGTCGTGGGACTCACATGCAGCAATGCGTTTTATCTGAAGCGGCGGCAGTTTAAAATCAGTCGCGCCACCGAATTCCGGGATATGGAATTCACCGGTCTTGACGACTGGAAGCGTGCCTTGAACCGTTATCATTGCAACTATATATTACTACGGGAATTTGAGTATGAGAACAAAATTCATGCACCTTACCCGCTGGTTGATTATTTGAAAGAGAATGCGGATTTGTGTGTAATTTTAACCGGAGGCGTCCAGGGACGGTGGGGAAATGTGGTCCGAGAGAATTCTGAACAAATATACATATACCGATTGCGCTAAAGCAAAAGCGCCCAAAATAAAATTATCCGGCCTTCTTGACAGAAGAGGTTTTTACATCTTCTTGATCATGATGCCGGATATCCTTTCTCAGTTGCCTTTGTCTCCGGCATTGACCGGAACATTGCAATTGGTGACTCTGATTGCAATCATCATCAATGGTCGGAAATTTGACTCCGGCATGTGGATGGTTGTTTTATGGGCTTACGGGCTGCGCAGCAAAACAGAATTGCCTTTTTGTCCCACCCTGTTTCCCGGGGCCAACATACTCAACCTGGCATGTTTGCTTTTTATTCTGAGCCCATGTTTCGTTCAGGCCAAAAAGTCCTTTCGGAAAATTTACGCACAGTGTCCGTGGTTGTTCATTTCCTTCGGATTGTTTTGCATCATGAAGCTCATCTCCGTCGGCATGACGGTTCCCGGAAACCTGCCTATCGAATTATCGGCGTTCGGGCGGTCATTCATCCAGATATTGGTGAGTGCAACGGCTGTTTTCTTCAGCAGCCGTTCGGAAGATTCTGCAACGAAGAATGTCTTGAAAAATGTTATTCCGATCATATTACTGTTCGTTCTCTTCTGTGTGGTTTGCATTTTTATTCCGCAAGATATCGGTTCGGATGAATTCAGCGTAGTCCGCAATTCAATGGGACGCGGCGCTGCCGGCATCGGTTTTTTGTGTGGAAGCGCATTATGCATGTGTACTTGCCTGGCGTTGTTCAGGCCGATGCTTTTTGGAGTCTTGATTCCTCTTTGCGCCTATCCCGTTCTGTTGTCTTATACCAAAACGGCACAATTCGGATTTCTATTGGCTGTATTGGTGAGCCTGGTTATTTACCGTAAGTTCGGGAAGCTGTTTTCTATTGGCATCCTGATCTTGTTTGCGGTCAATATGGTTATCCCGGACTATTTCTGGCAACGCATTGAAATATATATGGAAGAGCAGAGCGTGAACGCCGGAGGGCAGTATTCCAGATCCGAAATGGCCATGCAGCCGGTTTACTATTGGTGGAAGGAAGGCAGCCTGCTCTGGGGAGTTGGATATGAGGGATACATGGAGGATATGGGGGGCAACTGCCGGTTCAAAGCACATAACGGCTTCACCGACGTGTTGGCATCCTCCGGTATTTTGGGTTTATTGTTCATGATCATCTTTCTTCTGGCATTGTGGCAAATCACGAGACGATTCCGCAGCGAAGGGGCCCGTGACCGAAATGACCGCTATGCCCAGGCATACGGCATACTTTTGACGGCCATATTCATATACGCGCTGATTTTTTGTGCCAATGGAGGTTTTTTCATCAACAGCAAAAACGGATTGCTGTTAATGACACTGATCGGAGGCGCCCTGGCGGTGTTGGCCAATAACAATAAAACGCTCACGGAACCCACGCCATGAAACGGTTGCTGATTTTCGCCTGTCAATATCTGCCCATGATCGGCGGCATGGAAAGGCAAATTGAATTCATTGCCACTGAATTCGGACAAAAGGGGTGGTCGGTGGATATACTGACACCCCGCAGAATATTCACGGCTCCGCGGCGGGAACAACAGGATAATGTTCAGGTTATCCGTTTTTTCAGCCTGCCGGTCCGAAAATTGCAGGGCTTAAGCGAACTGGTCGGCATGTTCTGCTTTCTGCTTTTCGGCGGATTCCGGCAATACCGTGTTGTGCACTGCCACAATCTCTCCCGCCTTGCTCTGGTTTTGCTTCGCAGGGCAGTGAAACGTGAGAAATGCGCCATACTGACCTTGCACAGTCACCCCCAGATCCCCCAGAAGGATGGCAAAACCTACCGCAGACTGCTGGCCTTGAAAGATGATTTGAAGGTGATCGCGGTCAGTGAAGAAGTTTACCAAACATTCCGGCGCGCCTTCCCCGGCTGGAAGAATCTGAGCCTGGTCGACAACGGCATCAATTTGACCCGCTTTTCAATAACAACCGAACAAGAACGCACCGCCTGGCGCAAGGAATTGAATATTTCAGAAGACTCGGTTGTTGCCGCATATGTCGGGCGGCTTTCCGGCGAAAAAGGGATTGATATGCTGCTTCGGGCAGTGGCCCGGGTCATGGAAAACCCGGAGGTCTATGTGCTTATCGCCGGAGGCGGCCCCCTGACGGCGGAAGTGGCGGCGTTTGCCGAACAGTATGAGCGGGTAAAATACCTCGGTGTTTTGAACGATGTTACAAGTGTTTATCGCGCAGCGGATTTGTACTTGCTTCCCTCCTATCGGGAGGGGATGCCGGTCGCGCTGATCGAAGCGATGGCTACGGGGTTGGGCAGTGTAGTCACTGCGACGAAGGGCAGTTCTGCGGTAATCGATTCCGGGGTCAATGGCGTCATTGTGCCGATTGGAGACGACAAAGCCTTTGCCGACGCAATCTGCATTGCCGCCGGCAATCGTTCGCTCCTGAAGGAATGGGGACGCAATTCGGCGGAAAAATCCAGGTCGAACTGGAGCGGCGAAAAAGAGGTTGCAGCACTCGAAGCGCTTTATGAACATGGAATTGAGTGAATGAATATTCTTGAGGTTGTCAGTGGCTATTATCCCCGTTTTCAGGCGGGGGTGCCCAAACATATCGATCGCTTGACGCAAGGGCTGATGCAGGCCGGAAACTGTTCCGTCACCATTCTCGCGCAGGATATTGGCGAATCCAACCGTGCGGGGATTCTGCATGAGCGGTTGCCGCGTTATCCGCTGGAAAATTTCAAGATCAAACGGCAGTGGAAATACAGATGGTTTGACTGGACTATTCTCCGGCGGGGTGCCGCCCTCTGCCGCGACCGGAAAATTGATGTTATTCACGGACACACCTATCAGCATGGCGGAAGGCAGGCATTGCGTTTGGGGAAAAAATGCAATCTTCCTGTCGTTTTGACTTTGCACGGGACTGTTTTTGACGCTTTCCCTGCCGCAACGCCTCCCGCCTGGTTTCCCGAATTGCTTGAGGCGCGCCATATTATCGTGCAGAAACCTTCGGCGCGGGAAAAACTGATTGCGTGGGGGTATCCGGAAAACCGAATTTCCATCCTGATCGGACCGGTGCCGATTTCCCGGGAGGTTCCGCACAGGAGCTCTATGTCCTCTCCGGTCCGCCTGCTGTTTGCCGGACGATTCGATCCGATCAAACGTCCGATGTTACTGGTGGACCTGGCGGAAGCAATCCTGGCCAGGGGATTGCCATATGTCATTTCCGCAGTGGGGGACGGTTTATTGCTGCCGGAGGTGAAACATGAAGCCCGGTCCCGTCATGTGGAGAGCATTCTGACATTACCCGGGTGGTGCGATAATATGTCCGACCAATATCATCGGCATGATGTCATTCTGGGCCTGTCGCAAACGCATAATGTCAGCGATCTGGTTTTGCTGGAGGCGATGAGTTACGGACTGGTTCCGGTGGTCACTCGTTCCAAGGATATTGATTATTTGATCAAGGACCGTCAAAACGGTGTTATCTGTGAAGATGACGTTGAGAGTATTTTGACTGGAATTCGCAGCATCAACAACCATTATGAAGAACTTTCACGAGCCGCTGCCGAAACGGCTGTCGCGGTTGCCGGATCGGAGCATATTGTGGAAATGCATCGTAATATCTTTCATTCGGTGAAAAACGGCAAATAATCATGACGAAAGAACCATCACCGAAAAGTATTCTGATTTTAACTTGCGTCCTGAAAAATGGCGGAGCCGAGAAACGCCTGCGGTATCTGACGGAGTATCTGCGGAATGCCGGAGTGAAAATACATCTTTACGCGCTCTACGGAAACTCCGCCGACTGCGTAGAGGGAGTCGAATGTCACTTTCTGAATTGGAAATCAGAAAAAGATTACGGGCATGTCATCCGGGAGATTCGTCGAGCAATCAAAGCATCTTCGGTAGATGTGGTCATGGGCTGGTCCAGCTTCATGAACCTGGTTTGCGCGATCAGTTGCATCGGCCTCAAGTCCAAGCCGCGCCTGATCCTGCAGGAGTGTCATCAGAAGGCGCCGCTGTGGAAATTCTGGCGAATCAAGCATTTCACAATTGAACTGCTGTCGCTGCTCCTGTACCGTACGGCTGACAAAATCATCTTCAATTCGCAACCGGCAATGGCGCTGATGCGCCGTTCTTACCGGATTCGTCCCGAAAAAATGTGTTGCATCAACAATCCGATTGATTATGAAAAACTGGCGGCCGCAAACTATCCGGTTCCCTCCGAGTACGCGGGATTGAAACGTCCGATCGTATTGTTTGTGGGGCGGCTGGTGGCCTTGAAGCGGGTGCATCTCCTTTTCGACGCATGGATGCAACTCCCGGAATCCGAGCGCGGCAGCTTGGTATATGTGGGCAGCGGCCCTCAGGCAGAATCCCTGCGGATGGCTGCTTGCAGGCACGGAGTTTCCGAGTCGGTGGTTTTAGCCGGATTCCAAGATAATCCGTATCCCTATATCCGGCACGCCGATGTCCTGGTGTTGCAGTCCCGACATGAGGGGCTCCCGAATGTAGTGCTGGAAGCTTTGGCGTTGCGTACGCCTGTCGTGACCACTGATTGTTGCCATATGGTGCGCGAACTGAGTGAGGCGGGCGGCAGCTTTTTGTGCCCATCGGCGCAACCGGCGGATCTGGCCCGGTTGATCCGCCAGGCCCTGAAGCCGGAATGCGCGGAATCCATGCGGAACCGTGGCTATGATTTCTTGAATCGATTTCAGCCGGAACAGGTTTTGCAGGAGCAAAAGACTCATATTTTCGGGGAATGTCAATAACGCCTCCGGGCTTCCGATCAAGCTCTTGCTGCAATACGCCTTGGAGTTTTTAACGCCCGGCCTCGCATTCCCGCCTGGCCGGCGGTTGTAGAAAACGGGTTTAAGCTGTAATGTTCCGGGAGGCGTTCTCTTCTCCGGGAAATGGATATTGGAGATCCACCGATGAAAATATTGCATCTCGTTGCCGGTATGGCATCCGAATCCGCCGGCCCGGCATATTCTGTGCCTTGTCTGGTTTCAGCCCTGGCTGAGCATGGATTGAACACGTCTCTGCATGTGCTGGAGCCCGTGAACCTCCGCCGTGAATGGACGTTTCGTACCTATACTTATCCGGCCCGCTCGTTTCCCCTCCGGAAATTGGGCCGTTCCCCCGAGATGCTTGCCGGATTATCCGGCATGGCCGACCGGAATGACATCATTCACGACCATGGATTATGGATGATGCCCAACATCTACGCCGCCGTGGCAGCGCGTCGAACCGGAGCCCGGCTGGTGATTTCTCCCCGAGGCATGATGTCGGAATGGAGTTGGAACCACTCCCGGCTGAAAAAGATGGTTTCCGGTTGCCTGGGACAATATCGGGCGTTGAAGGAATGCGCCATGTGGCATGCCACCAGCCGTGAAGAATATGAGGATATTCGAAGACTCGGATACCGTCAACCGGTGGCTCTGATTGCCAATGGCGTCGATATCTGTGAACGCGAGACGAATCTTCTTCGAAAAAATCAATTACTGTTCCTGTCCCGGCTGCACCCCAAGAAAGGGGTTGATATTCTGCTGCGGTGCTGGAGTCGGCTGTGCCGGGAATTTCCGCAGTGGCAACTGCTCATCGCCGGACCGGACAATCATGCTTATGCCGATTCTCTGAAAGAGATGGCGGGGCGGCTGGAGTGTACCAATTGCGTATTTACCGGCGAAGTCGTCGGGAGGGCCAAGGATTTGCTATATGACGAGTCGGCAATCTTTGTGTTGCCAACCCACTCCGAAAACTTTGGACTGGTGATTGCGGAGGCCCTGGCGCACGGCACGCCTGTCATTACCACCACAGGAACGCCCTGGCGCTCTTTGCCCGGGCATCATTGCGGGGAATGTATCGAACTGGGTGAAGATACGTTGACGGACGCGCTGCGGAATCTGATGCAGGCAACTCCTGAAGTTCGCGAAAGCATGGGGCGCAACGGGCAAGAACTGATGCGGCGGGAATACGGATGGAACGGGCTCGGGGAAAAAATGATGGAAGCTTATGCCTGGCTGCGCATTGGATCAGGAACCCCTCCCGAATGGGTTATTGTCGATTGACGTTCGGCAATGCGGATTTTTTATGATCATCTGAAATCACTTGTGCGCAATCAGGCGCAAAAAGATTTCAAGGATGACAAATCGTGATGGATTATCCATAAAACCATGAAAGAAAGTGATCCTGTGGCAAAATCGGCTGAACTTGCGCATACGGGTTCCGTTCGGACAGATCCCATTGCAGTTTTGTTGCCAGGCCGATGGGATGAGTCGAACAGGAATAACCGTCCATTTCTGCCGTTTGGGAAACTGCCGGGACAGGAGTCGATATGAATGGATTCTCTCTGAGGGAAAAGGTCCAAACGATACCATGTTTCATGAACCGGATTTCAGCGTGGAATCCGCATGAAAATACGGCATGCAACAGGCGATATCGGATCGGCGTCATGTTGCTGGGGATTGTGCTGGCGGCATTGTTGATCAGAATTTACGCATTCGAGGCAAAGCCATATCTCCAGCGAGATGAGTTCTTCTATCTGGAGGCCGGCGAAGCCTGGAGCACTGGCGGAATGTCTGCGATGTATGTGGATGGAGATGTCATTCCACCGTTTTTTCCTATGCTGACCCAGGCGACGGCAAAGTTTCTCGGCTGTTCGATCTGGACTGGAGCGGCAACGGTCAACATCGGGATGGGCACACTGATGGTGCTGTCGATGTTTGGGCTGGGAACCGTGTTGGGTTCTTCCCGCATCGGATTGATAATGGCACTGCTGACGGCCGTCCATCCCGAGCTGGTCGAATATTCGGCGGCTTTTCTTCGTGAAGCGTCTGCATTGGCCCTGTTTTCCGGATTTCTCCTGTTTTATGCGCTGGCGTTGAACCGCTTCGCCTGGTCAAGCCTGGCGGCAGGAGCGGCGATCATGCTGGCCGTCATCTGCCGTCCCGAATACATAGAGGCGCTTTTTTATACTTTTCTGTTTGAAATCGTCTACTGGTTCTTTACCAGAAAAAACGGGGGAGGCTCTGGTGCATTCATGCGATGTGTTTGTTGTCTGGCCGGCTTCGTGGTGACCGGGATTATTGTGTCCCTGATTTTAAATGCGTCCTGGCATTTCTGGCCTGACTTCGTATTTCGGCGATTTCTGACGAGAGTATGGATGTAGCGGATGATGATAGGAGCATGGTCGATTATCTTATTGCCGTTTGTCGCGGTTGGCTGCTGGTGGATGTGGCGCCATCGCAACAATCGTGCGATTGCATTTATGCTGGTGCTGGCATTCGGAGTCTTTCTGACGCGCCTGGCATATGCCGTGACCTCGGTACGATATTGCGCCGTCCTGATCATTTTTATCCTCGCGGGAACCTCATTCGGGTATGGCGCGATCGAAAATTATATTGGGCAGGCATTCCCATCACGAAAATGGATTTGTCGGATGGCGCTGGTAATATTGACCGGCGTATGCATGGCCCGAACTGCGATTTCCTTGATGCGCGACAAACCGTACCTGAGAGAATATCCCGCCGCGTTGGCAAAGGATCTGCAGCAGCGGGGGCTCAAGCATCCCCTGATCCTGGTAGCCAATAGAACCAATGCCTATCTGTCGCATACGCCCGGGATTTACGGGAAGATCGAATCCGTCGAAATGGAGGCCGGGAATCGTAATTTGGTGAAAAAGTTGAATTATGCCGTCGAAGGGTATGACGGATCATACCTTGTGGCAGAACAACGCGGCTCCCGAGACGAGAAAATCAACTCGCTTGATCTGACTCCGTATTCCGGGGAATTGATCTATCAGAGTAACTTTCGGAGAAAGATCATCCTTGTCTATTTTCTGAATGGCCAGAACATGGGGACAAGTGAGAGACCTGCAATTCCGATGGATCTGTGGACCAATGGAGATTTCAGTCAACAGAAAAAAGGGAATGGGTTCCCCGGGATAAATGGCAGGGGATATCATTTCCCGGAAGAAGGCTGGCCGGTCAAATGGCTCCCGGGGCACTATTGGAATGCGGCTTCCGGCGCAGGATCAGGAATCTGGCTTGTCCGGGACGCACAAAAAGGGACCGCGTTGTCGATGCGCAGCGTCAACGGCAGAATTACAGTGCTTCACCAAGATGCCATAACATACGGACCCGGCGGGGGAATCGGATTCTGGGCCAGAGGAACGTTCCATTCCACATTCAATCTGTTCTTATATTATTATGCCGACGGGAAGCACAAAGTTCTGACCAGCAGAAACTTCGGAGTCGATCCGGATTGGCGGTACTTTCAGGTATATTTCGACGAGTCCGACTTTCCGGGTATTTCCTCGTTGCCTGCCGGATTGTCCTTCACGGCCGGATTCGAGTTGCACACGGGGACGGTCGATGTTACTCAAGCAGGAAATATTCGGAGAGTGAAGACAGAAGAAAACATGCGCTCATCATCACATGACCCGCTTCAGCGTTATTAAGGATAATCCATGACAGCGACTAACCAACCAAGCGTTTCAGGGCAGCCGTCCGCCGGAATCATGACGATTTTTAACGTATGCAACTACGGCGCTGAATTACAGGCGTTTGCCTTGCAGAAGTTTTTGAATCAGGAAGGCATTCACGCCGAGCTGATCAACTATCGGTATTACAAACATTCGCGCCATAAATCGACTTCCGGCTCACGCCCGCTGATGAGATTGCCGCTGAGTATCCGGGTCAAGGAGTTTCTGTATCCGAAATTGCAGGCGTTGAATTTTATAAAGTCAGGATGGTCTGGCGGAAAACGCAGGCAATTGTTCGAACAGTTTCATGTACGGAACAGCGCCATGTCGAAGGAGTTTCGCAGCTATGACGAGCTGCTGGCAGACCCGCCGCGTTATGATGTCTACATCGTTGGAAGCGATCAAGTCTGGAACCCCCGTACCAACTCTTCTCTGTTGCCGTATCTGCTGGCGTTTGCGCCGGCTGAGGCTGGTCGGATCAGTTATGCCTCCAGCTTCGGAACGAAGATGCTGCCGGAGGCAATCAAACCATATTTTAAAAAATATCTCGACACCTTTTCCGCGATCGGAGTGAGGGAGCAGAGCGGCTGCGACCTGGTTCGGGAGCTGGTTCCCCGCCAGGCTGAGCTGGTGCTGGACCCCACTTTTCTGCTTGAAAGCGACATTTACCGTAAAATCGCGCGGCAGGTGCCGGATCTGGAGCCGCATTATCTGCTGATTTATACGGTGTCTGACAATCCGGAGCTTTTCCTGATGGCCGAAAAGTGGAACGAGGCCCGGGGAGTCGAGTTGCCGATTTATGTTTTATCTCTTTCCGGAAAGGCGCTTCCGAAGCGGAAGCAATACCGGCGGATGCCCCTGGTCGGCGTAGAGGAGTTTCTGACTCTGGTGGATAAGGCCGACTGTATTTTCACCGATTCGTTCCACGGCACGGCTTTTTCGATCATATTCCGGAAAGAATTCGTTTCTTATATTGCGGCCGGAAAAGAAAACAACTGCCGGCAAAGCGATTTGCTGCGCCGCCTGGGGTTGAGTGGTCGGCTGGCGACTCCCGCGTCAGCCGTCGCTCCGCTTGCCCCTCCCATCGAATATCGCGACGTTTTCGCGAAATTGGATATCGCCCGGAAAGATTCCATTTCCTTCTTATTGAAAAACATTCAATCATGCCTGTGAAAATCAATTTATGCAGCGCCGATCTGTGTACCGGATGTACATGCTGCCAAGCCATATGTTCTCAAGATGCGATCTCCATGAGACCGGATAACAATGGCTTCCTGTTTCCGGAAATAGATTATTTGCGATGTATCAGTTGCGGACAGTGCGAAAAGCACTGTCCGCAACTGAATCCTCCGCCCGACTGTTCGGATAAATTGGGAAATGAAACCTGTTTTTCCATTGCGCATCCGAATCCGGAAATCCGCGCCGGCAGTACATCCGGCGGCGGCTTTACGATACTTGCTGAAATCATCTTGGCCCAGGGCGGAACGGTTTGGGGAGCCGCATATGACGAAAACCTGCAGGTGAGGCATATTTGCGTCAAGTCCGCATCCGAGCTGTCACAATTGCGTTTCTCAAAGTACATACAAAGTGATTTGCAAAACTGTTTTCGCCAAATCCGGACGGAATTACGCCGGGCGTCTTCTGCTCCGGTGCTATTTTCAGGAACACCTTGCCAGGTCATGGGTCTGAAAGCATATCTGGAGGGAGCGGATCAGACGAAATTGTTTACCTGCGAAGTGATTTGTCATGGCACTCCGTCTGCGAGCTTATTTCGCTCCTATCTGGATTTTCTGGAAAAGCGTCGAGGGGCCGCCGTTACGGAATTCTGTTTTCGCGACAAATCCAAGGGGTGGCACGATGCGCTGCGTTCCGGAACCGTCAACGGGAAGAAATGTTTTTTTTCCGGTGATGAAGATGCTTTCTGCAGTTTCTTCTATCAGAACCTGTCATTGCGGGAAAGTTGTTTTGAGTGTCCTCGGCATACCCGTTCCGGGGGAATTGCAGACTATACGATCGGGGATTTTTGGAGTTATCCCAAAGAGAATATCGAAATTCTTTCCCTCGGCCTGAGTTTTCTATTGTGCCATACGATTCACGGAGAACTTCTGCTGCAGAAAATTCGACCGGGGATTCTGCAATCCGGAGATCGGGCCGCTGCATATGCGGGAAATCCGCATCTGACGCATTCGGCAAGACGCCCTGTTGCGTATCGGAATTTTATGGAATCTGCCGCAGCCGGTGATTTTGCCGGGTTGGTGGAGAAGTTCAACAACAGGGGACTGCGCTTCAGGTGGTCAGATAAACTGCGTCATTATATGCCAAAATATTTTTTTCTGATCATTCGTTATTTATGGGGTCGAGTAAGATGAAGGCAATGAGATTGTATCAAAATAAATTTCCCTTACAACACAAATTATACCGGCTATGCTGGCAAATGGTATATTATCTGCTGTTTCGACCAACGCCTTCGTTTTGCTGTTATCGCTGGCGCAACTTGCTGCTGCGGATGTTCGGCGCCAGGCTGGGGAGCCATTGCCGGATTCGTTCTGACGTGAAAATCTGGATGCCGAACAACTTGATCGTCGGGAGTTTTGTCGCGATCGGAAGCGGGGTGACGCTATATAATGTCGCCCCCATCAGGATCGGTTCAAACATCACCCTGTCACAGAATTGCCATCTCTGCACAGCGTCTCACGATATCGGTAAACTGGACAAGCCATTGACCATGCGTTCCATCTCGATACAATCGCACTCCTGGGTCGCCGCCGAAGCATTTATCGGCATGGGGGTCACCGTGGGAAAAGGTGCCGTGGTCGGGGCCCGGGCGTGTGTGTTCAAGGACGTCGAGCCATGGACTGTAGTCGGAGGAAATCCGGCCAGATTCATTAAAAAACGGGAGATTCGGGATTGAATATTTCTGCAGTGATATTGACCCTGAATGAAAGTAAAAATATTGCGGAATGTATCGATACCCTCAAAAGTTGGTGCGAGGATATCGTCGTTTTCGATTCATTCAGCACGGATAATACCGTGGAGATCGCCAAGGCGCATGGCGCCAGGATCTTCCAGCGTAAATTCGATAACTATGCCGGTCAGCGGAACGCCGCTCTGCATGAAGTGGACTATCCCGGGGAATGGGTGGTGATGGTTGATGCGGATGAACGTTGGGGGCGAGAAATCGGCGAACGGATGCAGGCTGCGATTGCCGATCCGCGTTATGCCGACACTGCAATCTTTCACTTCCGACGCAAAGATATTTTCCTCGGCCGCTGGCTCAAGCACAATATCGGCACAAGTACCTGGTTCGGACGGCTGCTCAAACACCGCATGGTTTCAGTTGTTCGGGAGATCAATGAAGAGTACCATTGCGTCGGGGAAAAAACCTATCTTGAGGGGGAACGGTTTCTTCATTATCCGTTTAACAACGGGGTGAACTGGTGGTTTGCCCGGCACAACCGCTACTCCGACATGGAGGCGGTCTGCCTGCTTGAGGAACGCTCGCAAAAACTCGATTGGAAGGTGTTGCGCGGCGGAGATCCTGTTGCCCGGCGAAAGATGCTGAAATTATTGCTTTATCGAATTCCGGGCAGGCCCTTGTGGGTGTTTACCATCCTTTATTTTCTGAAAGGCGGCTTTCTGGACGGCAAGGCGGGATTTCACTATTCGTTGCTCCGTTCGATTTATGAATACATGATCGATTTGAAAGTGGTTGAGCGAAAATTTCGGGATCGCACAACCGGCTGCCAATAATCGCCGAATGCGGACGCGTTCCCATTCGTGCATTTCTATTGCGTTGGAATTTTTATCAGAATCAGAAGTCTCGCAAGAGATTTTTGCAGGAAAGATGACTGTTTGATGACAAAGTCTATTTTACTGGTTTACCATTTCTTTCACCCGGATCAGGTAATCAGTGCCCGTTTATTTTCCGACTTGGCGGAGGAGCTGGTTCGCGCCGGATATTCCGTGACTGTCTTTACCGGGAACCGACTGATTCGTTCCAGGGAAAAGTTACAGCCGGAGGAAACCTGGAATGGAGTATTGATCCGGCGCTTCAAGCGGCCCGGTTTTTCTCAAGGAAATAATTGGGGGCGGTTATTCAACTCGGCGATTCTTCAATTGAAATGGCTGGTTGCCTTTTTTCGGGACCGGAAAAAGTTTGATACGGTCATAATCGGAACGGACCCACAGTTCGGCTACCTGCTGTTCCCGTTTTTGCGGCTGATGAACCGCAGGGTGCAGCTTATACACTGGGCATTTGATCTCTATCCTGAGGCGATTCTGGTCAATGCCGCCAGATGGATGAGGTTGCTGGCCGCATTGACGAAACCATTTGTCCCCTGGGCATACCGAAGCGTGGACACCATGGTCGATATCGGGCCGTGTATGCGGGAACGCTTGCTGAAATATCGCCATAAAGCCGGATGCGCCACACTGACTCCGTGGGCGCTGGTCGAACCGGAACGGATTCCTTCCGTCGATTCGGAAACGCGGCGCGAACTCTTCGGCGATGCGAAGCTTGGATTGCTTTATTCCGGCACCGTCGGTTACGCTCACGATCTTGGACCGCTTATTGAATTCGCCCGCGAGTGCCGCCGCCGGGGAATCAACGCCGCTTTCTGTTTCGCTGGATACGGCAATCAATACCAGGCGCAGACCGCGCAGCTCACGCCTGAAGATACCAATATCCGGCTTGTCGGATTTGCTTCAGAGGAGGAGCTGGAGAAAAGACTCGCCTCCGCCGACATCCACCTCATCAGCCTGCGCAAAGGCTGGGAGGGCATCGTGGTCCCGTCGAAATTCTTCGGCGCGCTGGCAATCGGGCGTCCCGTTCTGTTTTCCGGACCCGAAGACAGTGATATTGGCTGCTGGACCCGCGACCTTGAAGTCGGTTTTCAGCTTGACGATAAGACTCCGGAACGGTTGCAGGCGCTGATTGCTTCGCCCCCGGAACTCGTCAGACTTCAGCAACATACCCGTGAGGTATATTCCGGTGAATTTTCTCGCCGCGCAATTCTTAACCGCTGGAAAAGTATTGTGCGGTGACGATGTAATATTTGCAACAGAAAACAGTGCGGATCATGGAACTGTCTTATCGTGCAACACAGCCGATATCATGTTTGCTGGATTCGTTCTGTTTACAATAATCATTGATTTATTCGCATGAACATGATTTGGCACAGAATAACAAAAATGCCATTAGCCCTTAAATTGGAGCGAAAATCAACCATGTCTATATTCCGTATTGGCAATATCGCAATATTTTTAATCGTTTCGGCGATTTGTGCGAATGCACGATCTTCCGACTGGACGCCAAATGACTTGGCGGTTGAATATATTTTCCAAAAATATGTCAATCCTAAAATATACCCCGCAGCATTGCCTCACTTGAAAAGAAGCGGGTTGAATAAGGAGGAACTGGAAAAGCAGGAAATTCCGGATCATTGGGCGGTGGAATGGCATACTTACCCGAAAGAATGTCATCTTTCTCATAATGATAACGGTTTTTTGATTGATGTTCAGGAGGGGGTTTTTCGATTTTTCGGCCCCATTCAGAATGTTATGAATTGTAATCTTCGTGTTGAGTTTGAAGCATCTGCCCTAAGCGACAATGTGACAATAGAACTTGGACTTCGAGAGCATGGTTCCATAAATCCTGGGCAGCACGTTCTTCAGACGATTCGCCCGTCCTCCGGCAAACAGGAAACCTACACCTTTGATGTTGATGTTATGGGTCAATACAACACTTTTGAACCCATGATTGCCGTTCAAGGTAAGGTTTTGCTCCATCGTATGCGCGTATATCGCAAACCTGTAGCGGAAATAACCAGCGTCGAAGGGGAAATCACCGAATCCTCGCATCTTCCGAATCCTAAGGATTCCGATTATCCGGATTGCCGTTTTTCCGCACATTTTATTGGTAACTCCATTAAGGCTGGAGACCCTTGCGGCAGAGAATTGGCATTGGTTATTGATGGGTTCAAAAATTACAAATTGCTGGATACTGCGAAAATTAAACCGGGAGATAAGATCCGTTGTACACTGATTCCGTTCAGCAAACTGCCGGATCGGATGAAAACTACTCAGCAAGTTGACGAGCTTAACTTATTCTCATTGGATAATTATTATGTTCTCTCCATGTCAGTAATCCGCACTTATAGCGACACCTCGCTGAATCCTTCGTCCGGTATTCTTTGGTCAGAAGGAAACAGTAACTATATTTCCATATTCGAGCGTCATATCAACTCACCGATTCCAGACGTACTCAAAGAAGCACAGCAAGCGAATATTAAAAGCGATTTAGCCAGAATGAATGTTATGCTTGCCGATTTCAATGAAAGTCGGGAAAGATTGAACAGTCAATTCCAGGAAGTTTGGACAAAAGAACAAAACAAAGACGCTCCCGGCTACAATCGGGTCGGCGCGTGTGTGTGGCGAAATATAAACGGGTCTTTCTGGTGCCTTCCGGAAAAACACTATTTTATTGGTAACTATCAGGGGATTTCTAAAGAAAATTTAGCAGCGCTTCTCTCGCTGAAGAAAATGCTGGAATCCAATGGCGTTCAATTGATCGTCTCTATTGTCCCCTATCTATATGACATTGCGGCAAGAGTAATCAATGCCCAATTCCGTGATGTTCCAGACTATCAAATGGCGATTTTGGTCAAGCAGTTATCTGAAGCTGGTATTGAAACGCTTTATGCCTCCGATGAAATTATCGCCAACAGCGAAAAATACCCTTTTGCTTTCTTTTTTCCGTCAAATTATCATCCATCCGACACCTGTCAGGATGCTCTGGCGTCAGTTATGGCTGCGCGATTGGAGCGGTATCATTTTCCGCAGAACATGAAATCGGCTGATTTTTCTTTTATCCAGGTTCCTAATCCCCTGTCGATAGATTATCTTTTCCCTGGCAATTGCGATATCGGCAATCACCAAGCTGGAACCAGTTATACAAGTCGGGAAGTCCGATACCGTGGAAACGTTCTGCAAAAAGATCCTCAAAGCGCCATAAAGGTTTTAGGCAATTCCTTTATCCAATATCCGATGAAAGATCCCGAGTCCTACCCGACTTTGTTGGCTTCCAAAATCCGGTACGGAGTTGATTGGTATCGGATCAGTGGAGATGGACCAATGACCACAATTATTCAGAATATTTTTACAAATCCAACCGCGTTTCTTGCCGGAAAGAAAGTAATCATTCTTCATATGGGAATACCACACTTGCTGAGCAAGATACAATGGAGTGATTTGTCTGTTATGGATCGAGCTCAACAGTTACTCTCCGGACGAAGGTTAATCCGAAAAGTTGATATTTCCGGGCAAAAAATCTCTCTCTCGGGAAAGTATGAAACTTGGGCGAAAAACTGGGAGAACCTGACTGACAAAAAGGATTTTTCATGCCTTGATGATAAGCCATTGAAGATCGCAGAAATATCTTTGAGTGATATTGATCCGGAAAAAGAAATAATTTGCGTTATCCCCGCGGCGGTATTTCCTGGACCAGGTATTGTTACGTTAATGGTGAACGGGTATCAGGAGAACATTCCGTCATGTTACGGAGGCCTTATTCGTTGGTCACACGTTATATTCCAACTTCCGGCAGGGACAAAATCGCTTGGAATCACGGCAGCCGGCACCTCGGATGCTGTTTTTGCCATCCGTAATATTATGATCTATCAATGATGGTGGAGTAGAAATGGTTTTTTCATCGTATCTGTTTCTATTTTTCTTTTTGCCGCTGGCGCTGGCAGTCTATTACCTGAGTCCGAAAAAACTCAAGCATCTGACTCTTACTCTGCTCAGTTACATCTTCTACGGCTGGGCCAATCCATGGTTTATGCCGTTGATGCTTTTTACGACGACCGTAGATTATACGGACGGACGGCTGATGGCAAAATTCCCCCGGCAGAAAAGATTGTTTCTGATCATTTCGATCGTCGTCGACCTCGCAGTACTCGGCTTTTTCAAGTATTTCAACTTCGGAGTGGAAAATTACAATGCGCTCATGGCGGGGATGGGCATTCCGGAATGGCAGTATGCCGGATTTTTCCGGGTGATTCTGCCGCTCGGCATCAGTTTCTATACCTTCCAGAGCATGAGTTATGTGATCGATCTCTACCGCGGCGACGCCAAAGTGGTGACCCGCTGGATCGATTACGCCTGTTTTGTATCGATGTTTCCACAATTGGTGGCCGGGCCGATCGTCCGTTTTCAGGATGTGGCCGACCAGCTGGTTGAACGAACCTACAGCTGGGAAAAATTTGCGCGCGGAGTCGCATTTTTCATGTTCGGCATGGGGAAAAAAATTCTCCTGGCCAATCCCTGCGGCAAGATCGCCGACGTCTGTTTTTCCACCGCCGACCTTCATTCCGGAGACGCCTGGTATGGTATCACGGCGTATGCTTTTCAAATTTATTACGACTTTTCCGGCTATTCGGATATGGCGATCGGCCTCGGGCTGATGCTCGGATTCGTCTTTGCCAAAAATTTTGATTCTCCTTATAAATCCCAATCCATCACGGAGTTCTGGCGGCGTTGGCATCTTAGTCTGTCGGCCTGGTTGCGTGACTACCTTTACATCCCTCTGGGCGGCAACCGCAAAGGAGAAATTCGCACCTACGTCAATCTGACGCTGGTCATGTTGCTGGGTGGACTGTGGCATGGCGCCAGTTGGAACTTCCTGATCTGGGGCGGCATCCACGGCGGCTATCTGGCGTTCGAGCGCGCGCTCGGCAAAGAAAGCATTTATCATCGCATGCCGAAAATCATTCAGATGGCGCTGACCTTCTTTATTGTGCTGATTGCCTGGGTGTTTTTCCGGGCGGATACCTTGCCGGATGCCTGGCGCTACTTGACCAGCATGTTCGGTGTCGCCGGAGCAGCGGCGCAACATGGCGGAGGCGCAGTGGCGGCAGGGGTGATTTATGCCCCCTATTATCTGGTGAATTTCATCATTGCGGCTCTGGCGATCTGGGCATTGCCGACGACTTGGGACTTTACCCGCAGGCTCAACTGGTGGAAAATTCTCTGGGCGATTGCGGTTTTCTCGGTGGCGCTGGTTGCCCTGACCACCCAGAGTTACAACCCCTTCATCTACTTTATCTTTTAAGGGGAAATCATCATGGCAGAACGAAAATTATCCCGCGAAGAGGTCGCCAAGATCGAAATCGGTCATACCGAAATCAGCCGCAGCCAGCAGTTGATATTAAGCTTGTTGTTCCTGGCGTTGATCGTGCTTTACCCGGTGGCGCAAATCTGGTTTGAAACCCGCAACAAACCGTTGAGCGAAATTCAGGAACTGCAACTGGGAGACCGGCTGACCGTGGCGTCCCCCGATCAGCTGGGGGCTGCGCTCAAAAGTTATGAGACGGCGTTGGAAGACTGTTCATTGCTGCGGGCCGTGCTGCTGGAACCGGCGCAGGGGTTTCTGACCGGGGTATTCTCTTCCGGCAACGAAAAGGTGATTGTGGGAACCGACGGCTGGCTTTTTTATGCGAGCGATTTTAACTATCTGGCCAATCCGGGATTCCTGCGGCCGGAACGGCTCTACAAACGCAGACTCAAGGGCGGACAACCCGACCCGATCCGTGCTGTTCTGGATTTTCAGCGTCAGTTAAAGGCGCGCGGCATTCGCCTTATCCTGTTGCCGGCCCCGGTCAAACCGATGTTGTATGGCGACAAACTCGGCGGCAATGCCGTGGCCGGAACGATTTTGCAAAATCCTTCCTTCAACGAGTTCCGCCGGATCATGGAGGCCAACGGCATCACGGTATTGGATCTCGCACCGGATTTCGCGCTGTTGCGTACCGCCGGAATGGAACCCTACCTTAAAACCGATACCCACTGGACGCCGGAAGGCATGGAAATCGCGGCCGCCAGGCTGGCCGAATTGATATCGGGCCGGAAATGGCAAGATCATTCCACGTCGCAACAGATCACTCATCTCGGCGATATTGCGGCAATGCTCAAACTGTCCATGCCGGAAACATTTTTCGCCGCCGAAACCGTATCCGTCCGGCCCCGCCAGGATTTCCGCGTCGCGTCGGATGCGCCGGTGCTGCTGCTGGGAGACAGCTTCACCAATATCTACAGTGTTCCGGCCATGAACTGGGGTGAGAAATCCGGGTTGGCCGAACGGTTGAGCGCCCACCTGGGTTACAATATTGATGTGATTGCCCGCAATGACGCCGGAGCGTTCGCCACCCGCGAGCTTCTGAGCAATGAACTCCGACGGGGACGCGACCGACTCGCGGACAAAAAAATAGTGATTTATGAATTCGCCATCCGGGAACTGGCCGACGGCAACTGGAAAATGCTCGATCTGAGCCTTGGGAATGCACCCGAGGCTCGCTTCCTCGCGCTGGACGCCCCGCGCAAGGTTACGGCGACGATTCAACAGGTTTCCACGGTGCCGCAGCCTCATTCGGCGCCGTATAAAGATCATATTATGAGCGTGCATTTCGTCGATATCGATGGTGGCAATGAACAGGCTTTGGTGTATATTAAAAGTATGGTCGACAATGTGTGGACGCCCGCGGCGCAGTGGCGGCCCGGCGATCAGGTGACCTTGACTCTGACGCCATGGCATGGTGAAGCAGAAGCGAATTTCGGAGGCTGGAATCGCAGCGACCTCGATGACGAAGAACTTTTGTTGCAGGAACCGCTTTGGGGGGAATTGAGATGAGAAAAAGTTGGCTGGCCGGACTATGGTGCTGTATGGCGTTGGGCGTGCTGGCAGCAGACGGCGCTCCGGATGTGGCGGCATTTGCCCGCGAACAGTTGCCCAAGGTCGAACCGAAGACGATTACGTGCAAGGGGAACGATGGCTGGCTCTACAGTCGCAATGAGTTGGAACATCTGAGCAAAGGACCGCTGGTCGGCGGCGCTGTCGCCCGGGCGGCAAAAGCCGGTAAATACCCCGATCCGGTGCCGACTATCACGGCATTCAACGATGCGCTCAAAGAGCAGAATATCCGGTTGATTATTGTGCCGGTGCCGCCCAAGCTCGCGCTTCAGCCGCTGGCGCCGCTCAAGACGGGCGACGCCATGGTTTATTTGAAGCCGTTTTATGACGAACTGCGTGCGAAGGGAGTCGATATACTCGATCTGAGCGATGATTTTGCGAAAGCCGGAGTGCCGGTTTTTTGCAAACAGGACGCACACTGGAATCCTGCCGGAATCGCGCTGGCGGCGCAGAAAGTTGCGCAGCGGATCGGTTTGATGGGCAACGCCGATTTCAAGACAACGGAGAAACCGGTGATAATTGTGGGTGACCTGATGGCGTCGCTGGATAAAAATGCCGCGCCCTCAGAATCCCTGACGATCCGTGAAATCGAAGGGGAAACCTTTGATGAAACCAGTCCAGTCCTGCTTCTGAGCGACAGTCACGGACTGGTTTTTTCCGCGGGCGGCGACATGCTCGCCGAATCTGCCGGATTCGGAGAACAGCTGGCGCATGAGTTGAGAATGCCGATCGACCGGATTGCGGTCAAAGGATCGGCTGCCACGGCAGTACGGATCAATCTTTATCGTAAGGCAGCTCGAAATCCGAACTGGCTGAAGAATAAGAAATTCGTGATTTGGCTTTTTACTTGCCGGGAGTTTACTGAAACGCCTAATGGCTGGGTGAATGTGCCGGTATTGAAAAAAGAACAGGATAAAGAATGAGAAGCGTCAGTGTCGTCGGTGCCCGACCGAATTTCATGAAGATTGCGCCTTTGAGGGAGGTATTCGGCCGGCATCCCGGGAGCCGGCATATTCTGGTTCATCCCGGCCGGTATTACGATGTTCGAATGTCGGGTGCTTTCTGTCAGAAAGTGAATATCCCTGCACCGGATATCCACTTGAACATCGGTTCCGGCAGTCATGGCGAAAAGGTGGTCGAAGCGGAAACGCTCGACCGGATTGCGGATATACTCATCCCGGAGCGTTTATCATGAAAATCATTGTCACCGGGGGCGCCGGATTCATCGGCTCGGCGCTGATCCGTCACCTTGTCAAGAACACCGATTGCGAGGTGATGAACCTCGACAAGCTCACCTATGCGGGTAACCTCGCCAGCCTGAAGGAGGTCGAGGATTCTCCCCGTTATCATTTCGCGAAACTCGACATCTGCGACGCGGAGGGCGTGGCGACGCTGTTCGCCGGGTTTCAGCCGGATTCGATCATGCATCTCGCGGCGGAATCCCATGTGGACCGTTCGATCGACGATCCGCTCTGTTTCGTGCGGACCAATGTGCTCGGGACCGCCAATCTGCTCCAGTGCGCGCTCGCTTACTGGAGGACACTCCCCGAAGACCGCAAGGCGGCGTTCCGGTTCCAGCATATTTCCACCGACGAAGTCTACGGTTCGCTGGGGACGGAGGGGCTCTTCGAAGAGACCACGCCCTACGATCCGAAATCTCCCTATTCGGCGAGCAAGGCGTCGAGCGATCATATGGTTCGCGCCTGGGGTCACACCTTCGGGCTGCCGGTGCTGATCTCCAACTGCTCGAACAACTATGGCCCGTACCACTTTCCGGAAAAGCTGATTCCGCTGGTCATCCTTAACGCTCTCGACGGCAAGCCGCTGCCGATCTACGGCAAGGGCGATAACATCCGCGACTGGCTCTATGTCGAAGACCACGCCAAGGCCCTCTATCTCATCAACGGCAAGGGCGTCCCCGGCGAAACCTACAACATCGGCGGCCGCAACGAACGCACCAATCTCGAGGTGGTTCAGACCGTCTGCCGGATTCTCGACGACCTCAAGCCGAAAGCCTCGGGCAGTTATTCCGACCAGATCGTCTTCGTTGCCGACCGGCCCGGCCATGACCGCCGTTACGCGATCGACGCGGACAAACTGCGCAACGAACTCGGCTGGAATCCGGAGGAGAATTTCGATACCGGAATCCGCAAGACGGTCGCCTGGTATCTGGAGAACGACTGGTGGTGGCGGCCGATCCGGGAAAACAAATATTCCGGCGAACGTCTCGGCAACAAGGCTTGAGGACGCAAATCAATTCAATGAAACATGCTGAATAAATCGTATTTCAGTTATTGGGGACTGTTGTTTTATCCCATGGTGGCGTTGCTGCTGTCGGCGATTCTGACGAAATTCTGCGTCAGAATTCTGCCGCGCCTGGGGTATGTGGACAAGCCGGGCGGAAGGCACCTGCATGAGCGCAGCGTTCCGCGCGGCGGCGGAATCGCCGTGATTCTGTCCTTTTTCTTCACGCTGGGCAGTTATGCGTTTCTCTCGCAGGTACCGGCAAGCATCAAACTTCTCTGGTGGCTGCTGATCCCTTCGATCCTGCTGGGGGCGCTGGGGCTGGTCGATGACCGGCGGGAGCTGAAATCCAGACTCAAGCTGGTCGTTCAACTGATGGTGGCGTTCGTCGTCTGGTTCAACTTGGACCGTCACTACGTGGTTCTCGGATGTCAAATTCCCTGGTTTCTTTCACTTGCGCTGACTGTCGGCTGGGTGGTCATCATCATCAACGCATTCAATCTGATCGACGGCCTCGACGGATTGGCGTCAGGACTGGCGATCGTCTCCGCCGGCTGTATGGCGATCTGGTTTTTGCTGACCGGGAAACATATGTCGGAAGCGATGGCCATGCTGATTCTCGCCGCCGCCTGTCTCGGATTCCTTCGCTATAACTTCCATCCGGCCAAGATCTTTCTCGGTGATACAGGCAGCACCTTTCTCGGGCTGATGTTCGCCATCACCGGGCTTTCCAGCGTCGACCGGGCGGTCACCGCCACCTCGCTTCTGCTGCCGCTGCTGGTGGTCGGGGTTCCTCTCTTCGATGTGATTCTGGCGATCTGGCGGCGCAGCGCACGCAAGCTCCTCAATCCACGGTCCGGCGGCATCATGGAGGGGGATCGCGACCATCTTCACCACCGGCTGCTGCGCCAAACCAGCAAGCAGACCACCACCGCCTGGATTCTCTATCTGCTCGGTTGCTGTTTTTCGGCTGGAGCGCTCCTTCTCCTGATCGCCCGGAATTCGGTTCCCGCCGTCGCCTACATTCTGCTTCTGATCGCCGTTCTCATCGCAATCCGGCAATTAGCCGGCGTCGAATTGAGCGAATCAGCCCGGTTGATCCAGAACGGACTGTCAAAACCGCGCCGCGGACTCCTGATCAACCTGGTGCATCCGTTCATCGATTTCTGCTGCGTCGCAACGGCCTACCTGACTGCCTGCCTGCTCACCTGCGGAGCGCCCGGAACGTTGTACATCTTTCTGCTTACCTTCAGTCCGCTGGCGCTGCTGCTGTGCATCTCGGGGATCTACCGTGTTTTCTGGCTTCGCGCCGGAATCAATGATTACGCCCGGCTGTTTTTGCTGATCGTCTTCGGTTCGCTGGTTTCCAATCTGCTCCTCTATGGATACGGTTACTGCGAGATGGCGGAGCAATACGGGATCACGCCGCGGCAATTTGTCAGCGGCAGCGCCATTTTCACCATGGTCAACATTCTGCTGATTCTCGGGGAGCGGTTCTGCATCCATTATGCGGGGTGGTTCTGGTTCCGCGAACTTTCGCTGCAGCGTCAGCCGCGGGAGCAGCAGCAAAGATTGCTCGTTTACGGCGGCGGGTTGAAATGCCGGGTATTCGTCAATATTCTTTACTGCGCCCAGAAATCCAACGATCCCGCCCGGATCATCGGAATCATCGACGATGACCCGGCACTCTGCGGGATGCGCCTTTACGGTTTTCCTGTTTTTGGCGGCTGCGAGAATCTGGAAAAGATCTATCGGAAACATCCTTTCGACAAAATCCTCATCTCCGCCCATTCCAGGGATGAGGAGAAGATGGTCCTTCTGAAGAAGTTCTGCCGGGACAATGGCGTTATGCTGGAGATTCTTCGCATTGAAGAGGAGCCGGTCAAATAACCGACGGCAACCAGTTTTACGAAAACAAAAAAAGTCATGCCGAAAATTCTGATCCTGGCGAGCATCTCGAAAGCGTTCTACAATTTCAGCTTTGAATTGCTGGAACGGCTGATCGAGGAAAACTATGAAGTGACGCTTTCGATTCCGGAAGACCCGGTCAACCGGGAGTTCGAGCGGATCGGCTGTCGGGTGATTCCGGCTCCGCTCAACCGGCACGGCATGAATCCGCTGGCCGAATTGCGGCTGTTCCGTGAATACCGGCGGCTGTGCCGAGAGGTGCGCCCCGACGTGATCTTCACCTTCACCATCAAGCCGAACACCTACGGCGGCATGGCGGCGCGAAGCCGGGGAATTCCCTATCTGGCGAGCGTGACCGGGCTCGGAACTGTGTTCTTCAACCACAAGCCGGTCAACCGGGTGATCCGCGCCATGCTGAAATTCGGACTCGGCAAAGCCCGGTGCGTCTTCTTCCAGAACCGGGTGAACCTGGAGAGATTCAAGGCCGGCGGAATGCTGAAAAGTCCGGTGCATATGATTCCGGGTTCCGGCGTGAATCTGGAGAAGCGCCGTCTGCTGCCGTACCCGGAGGCGGATGGGAAAATCCGTTTTCTGATGGAGGCGCGGGCCAGTCGGGAGAAGGGCGTGGCGGAGTACCTCCACGCCGCCCGGAAAATCAGGGAGACGCACCCGGAGTGCGAGTTCCACTATGCCGGGTTCACCGAAGAACCGGAGTTCGAGGCCATGCTGCGGGAAGCGCACGAAGCCGGAACCATTCTCTACCACGGATTTCTCGACAACGCGGCGATCGAGACGCTGATGGGTTCAATTCACGCGGTCGTGCTGCCCTCCTACCACGAGGGGATGTCCAACGTGCTGCTGGAGGGGGCGGCCTACGGGCGGCCTCTCTTGACCAGCGACGTCCCCGGCTGCCGCGAAGCGGTGGAGGACGGGAAGAGCGGTTTCCTTTTCCAAGCCCAGTCGGGCGAAGCGGTGACGGAAGCGATCGGGAAATTCCTGGACTGTTCCGCCGAACAACGCTGTGAGATGGGGCTCGCCGGGCGGCGGTTGGTGGAGGAGCGCTTCGACCGCAGGCTGACGGTCGATGCGTACATGGAAGAAATCAATGCCGCAGTCAAAGGGAACCGGATGGAATCTTTCGCTGCCCGGTAACTCTTCATCAAATCTTGTCGAATGCGTGAAACAGAGGAATTTGTTTCACGCATTTTTTTATTGCGCATCAATCGTGTTCAGAATGGATTCACCCGGTTTCATTTCAACATGGCTTTTTGCTGTAATTACGCAAGCATTCGACTACCGTCGTCGCTTTTTCCTCCGAGAGCGTCGGGCCGATCGGCAGGGACAGCTCTTCCCGGTGAATCCGTTCGGAGATAGGCAGACTCAGATGGCTCCACTCCGCGTAGGCCGGCTGCCGGTGCGGGGGAACCGGGTAGTGGATCACGCTGCCGATTCCCCGTTCCGCCAGATACGCCTGCAATTCGTCGCGATGGGCGCAGCGGATGGCGAATATATGCCAGGCGTGTTGATTTCCATCCCCGATCCGGGGAAGTTTCAACGCCGGATTGTCGATTCCGGCCAGATACCGTTCCGCCACACGGCGGCGAGCGTCGTTTTCTCCGTCGAGATGCGGGAGCCGCACCCGCAGAAACGCCGCCTGAAGTTCGTCCAGGCGGCTGTTGCAGCCTTTGTAGCGGTTGTGGTACTTCTGCTCGGAGCCGTAGTTCCGCAACGCGCGGACGGCCGTCGCCAATTCCGCGTCATCGGTGGTTACCGCTCCGGCGTCGCCGATTGCGCCGAGGTTCTTTCCCGGATAAAAACTGTGTCCGGCGGCGTCGCCCAGCGCGCCGGATGTTACGCCGCGATGGGTCGCTCCTTGCGACTGCGCGGCATCCTCGACGACCAGAAGCCCGAACTCCCGCGCGACGGCATTGATCCGGGTCATGTCGGCGCACTGTCCGTACAGATGGACCGGCAGGATCGCCCGGGTCCGCGGCGTCACTGCTGCCGCGATTCGTTCCGGGTCGAGGTTGAAGGTCTCTTCGTCCGGTTCCACCGGAACCGGCGTCAGTCCCGCGCGGGAGACCGCCAGGATCGATGCGATATAGGTGTTGCCCGGCACGATCACCTCGTCCCCGGGATTCAGCCGGCCGAGAACCTTGTACCCCTCCAGAATCAGGACCAGCGCGTCGAGGCCGTTGCCGGTGCCGATGCAATGTTTCGTCCCGACATAAGCGGCGTATTCCGCTTCGAACGCCTCCACCTCGGGGCCGAGAATGTAGCGGCCCGATTCGAGCACCCGGCGCGTCGCCGCCAGATACGCTTCGAAGTAAGGTTCATTGACCTGCCGGAAATCGTAATAAGGCAGTTTCACGGCTTCCCCTTGACATATTCGAGATACTCTGCATAGTTGCGGATGTAGTCATTCGGATCATAGGGGTCCGACGCCAGCACCAGGAGGACATTGTCCGGGGTATGGTCCTGCTGAATTCCCCACACTCCGGCCGGGAGATGGAGGCCCTGAAGAGGAGAATCGAGCAGAAACGTCTCCCGGGCGAATCCGTTGTCGGCGACGACGGTGAGTGAACCGTGCAGCGCCAGCAGAAACTGTTCGCAATGCTTGTGCGCGTGCTCGCCGCGGATCTCCGCCGTCGGCACCAGATAGGTGTAGAACATCCGGCGGATCGGGAACGGCAGCAGCTTCTCCCATTCCAGAATCGCAATGGTGCCGCGATCGTCGCTGTAGCTTGGGATTTTGTAAATTTTTGCTCCGGTGCCCGGCATTTTCACTCCTTTGATCCGATTGGTGCATCGAAAAGCGCGTTATTCATATCAACCCGAACTTCCTGCGTAGACAGTTCGCCGGGATTTTCGCCCGGAATTTCAATACGCCAATCAATTGTTCTCCGGAAATTCAGGCGCGATAAAGCCGACCGGAAACTCCGGGAAAAAGAGAAACGTAATTCAGGATGAATATGACAAACGGGCACGCTGCCTGTCGGCCTGAAGATTCAGCTTGCCTGCTGATGTTATCACATTTTGCCATACTTTTTTTTGCAAATCCGGAAAGCAAGGCCGGCATCAATCCCATGATTTTTGAAAAAAGATTGCCAGCCATAAATCCTTCGTTTCCCTGATTAATCCCCGAAACAACATGGTAATAAATATAACGGAGGAACTTTAAAAGTCAATCCGGGTATCGGAATTAATATTCAATTACAGTTGGCGTCCGGCGGCGGTCTCTCTATTTCATGGTTCGTTCCATCCCGTCCGGAATCGGGCGGGGGAGGTGTTCGAGGTGTTCGACGGCGAGAATCGCCTTGAGGCGGTGGAAGCACTCCGGGTGCTGCGCTTTGACATCGCGGTCCTCGTGGACATTGTCGTCGAGGTCGTAGAGCGCTTCGGAACCGTCTTCGGCGCGGAAATATTTGAAATGACCGCTCCTCACCGCCCGCTGGTTCTGATACTCGAAGTAGAGATACGGGTGTTCGGCCTGGTCTTCCTCCCGCCCCCGCAGCAGCGGGACCAGCGACAGCCCGTCGGCGGCATGGGCGGGGTTCAGCCCGGCAAGTTCGGTGAAGGTAGGCAGCAGGTCCGGGAAATACGCCAGATTTGCGCACACCCGTCCGCCGGGAATCCGGCGGGGGCAGCGGACGATGAACGGAACCCGGATTCCCCCCTCGTGCAGGCTGCGCTTGTAGCCCTGGAACGGTCCGGCGGAGTCGAAGCAGGTCACTTTGTGGCCGCCTTCGTTGTGCGGCCCGTTGTCGCTGGAGAAGATGACGATGGTGTCCTCCTCCAGCCCGAGTTCGCGGAGTTTGTCCATCACCCGCCCCACCGTCCGGTCGATGCGCTGAACCATCCGGGCGAAGCCCTTCTCGTTCGGCTTCCACTTTTTCGATTCGAACTCTCCGTAGGTGTCGACTTCCATGCCGTCCGGAGTTTCGCCGCCCTCGTTGTTGGCGTGCGGCAAATTGGTGCAGTAAAAGAGGAAGAAGGGGCGCGAGGCGTTCTCCTCCAGAAATTCCAGCGCCGCGTGTTCGATCAGGTCGGGCGTGTATTCCACCTTCTTCTCGGCGACGCCGACGCCGGTGCGCCACTGGAGTTCGTCGTTTTCCGGGGGGCGGTTCTTCAGGAAGAACTTCTTGCCGTCTTCGAACAGGAAAGGCGGAAAGTAATTGTGCGCGTGGCACATGCAGTTGTAGCCGTAATGGCCGTCGAACCCTTTGCGCAGCGGTTCATCGTGATGCTGGCCGCGGCCGACGCCGTATTTGCCGAAACACTCGGCGACATACCCGGCCTTGTGGAACATCTTCGCCAGGTTCCAGCACTCGTCGGGCAGATAGCAGTCGGCGAGTTCGCGGATCGGCAGGTGCCCGGAGTGGAGCCCGGTCATGATCGAGGTCCGCGCCGGGGAGCAGACCGGGCTGGTCGAATAGAAATCGGTGAACCGGATTCCCTCCGCGGCGAGGCGGTCGATGTTCGGCGTTTCGAGCGTCTTCTGGCCGTAACAGCCGCAGTCGCCCCAGCCGAGGTCGTCGCAGAGGATGAAAACAATATTCGGATCGCGCATGATGGATGGTTCCTTATCTGGATTGGAATGAAGTCTCTCGAATTTGCGGAATCGGCTCTCCGGTGCGGCGCATCCAGTCGAGCAGCCGTCCGCGCAGTTCACGCCGCGCCGAAACGCACGGTTCCGCCGGGTTCGCAACCAGGTTGTTCGGCCGTTTCTCCATGATCACCGGCTCCCGGCGGAGACGGCGCACATTTCGCGCAGGGCGGCTTTTTTCACCGCATCCCAGGTGGCGAGGTTGAATTGTTCCTCCAAATCGCAGGAGAGCTCGTGGGCGGAGTAGTAGAACATCAGCTGGTCCATGGGCAGGGCGAAGGCGGCGTCGAGATTCCGCAGGTAGTCCGGCAGGTCCTCGTCGCGGTGGCGCTGGGCCTCGACCAGGAACAGCGATTTCCGGCCGGCCCGGCGGAGTTTCTCGGCGTAGCGGTTGTGGGCGGCGAAGATGGTGTCTTTCATCCGGTGCATCCGGTGGTTTTCCGAACGCAGATGCCCGTCGGAGCCGAGGTAGTCGATGTGCCGGGTATGCTGGAGCAGGGCGTCGAACAGGGCGGATTCGTGGGGCTGGACGAAGAGGCTGACCGTCAGGCCGCGCCGCAGCTGTTTGGCCCGGAGGCTCAGGGCGTCGATTTTCTCCGCGAACACCTCGTTCGCCTTCGCGGGGGTGTCGATCGCTTTGGCGCGGCAGTAATCGCAGTGGCAGAGATACGAGTGGGGCTCGTCCCAGATCACGCCGTCGAACGCGAACCGGTCGAGCATGAGCGTGAGCGTTTTCTCCACATGTTCGCAGGTGTCCGGCTTGTTGATGCAGCAGGCCATTTCGCCCTGGATCAGCGGCCGGCGGTTCTCGTCTTCAACCAGCAGATCGATGTTCTTCACGGTGAAGGGTCCGAAGCCGTCCAGCCAGCCGGCGAACAGCCCGGCCCAGCGGTTCGGGACGGCGTGGACCTCGAGTCCGGCCCGGTGGGCGAGGGTGATGAAATCCTCGAGTCGCCGCCAGTGCCAGTTTTCAAGCTGGCTCTCCTGGACGCAGACCGAGACCGCGTTGCAGCCCAGTTCGCGCATCCGGTCGAGGTCGGCGCGAATGTGCGAGAAGAGCATCTCATGATTGTGGGGCGCGTAATAATAACAGTTGACCAGCATGGCGTGTATCTCTTTCCTCATTCGTATTTGATCAGGAAAACACCCCGGCCCGGAACGGTCGGGGTTTTCGCTTTTCATTCTTCAACGCTGCGTGTTGTTTCAATTATACTGGAAAATCGTTCGTGATGCAATGCCGAAAACATGAATTATATTATTGAAAAAATGACATTATCGGGAAAATGGGATGAATTTGGCCGTCCGACGGTATATATTGCCTTCGAAAGGTGGGGAAATGGAGAAAAAACTCAGACATGTTCTCCTGCTGCTGGGGTGGTATTCGCCGCTTCTGCACTTCGGGGTTTCCCGGTACGCCAGAACGCATAACTGGCATCTGGTGATCCGCTACAACTACTGCCGTTCCTGGCCGATGCCGGATTGGAACGGCGACGGAGTCATCGTCAACGGGGAGTGTTTCCGGAACGTGCGATTCGAGGCGGCGACGGTCGCCATCAGCCATTTTCCGGAGAACTATCACTATCAGCTGGTCCGGGAGGACGATGCGGCGATCGGCATCATCGCCGCCGAATACTTTCTCTCCCACGGGTTCCGGAACGTGGCGATGTATGCCACAGGGAAAAGCGTCCGGCTGGTCACCTGCGAACGGGAACTGAACGCCCGCGGCATCTGCTGCCACGTCCTTCACCGGGGGGACCGCTCGCTCGTCGCGCAGGAGCCGGCTTTTCTGGGGGCGCAGCTCAGGCGGTTGCCGCTGCCCTGCGCGGTTTTCTGTGAAAACGACCTTTACGCCTACGATATCGTCGATGCGGCGCTGGCGGCCGGGCTGGCGATTCCGGACCAGGTCGCCATTCTGGGCGTGGGGAACGATGAATTGATCTGCGAATCCGGCAGCGTGACCCTTTCGGCCATCGACAGCCATCTCGATCAGGTCGGGTATCGGGCGGCCGCCGAGCTGGACCGGCTGATGGGCGGGGAAGCGCCGGGGGAACCCGTGTTCATCGCGCCCCACCCCGAGGTGATTCAGCGTATGAGCAGCGACGTGTTCGCAGTGCGGAATCCGAAGCTTCGGGACATCCTGACCTTCTTCCAGCGCAATTTCCCTTCGGCGATCTCGATCGCCGAGGTGGCGGCGCGTCACTCCCTCAGCGAATCGGCGATGTACAAGCTCTTCCGGCGCAACCTCAACACCTCCCCGGCGGAGGTGCTGATGAAACTGCGGCTCTCCCGGGCGGTCTTCCTGCTCAAAGGGAACGACCTCAAGATCGGCGTCATCGCCTCCGAAGCGGGCTTCGGAGATGCCAACGCCATGTATTGCGCATTCCGCAAATACCTGAAGAGCACTCCCGGAGAGATTCGGAACCTGCAGAATTCCCGGCGGCCCGCCACCTACGGCCTGCGGGCCGAACAGGGCAGCCGGGGAGACGAGGCGGGAGGAGGCGGAACCTGCTGAGATCGTTCCTTATCGACCGGGTTTTTCCTTCCGGTGTTTTCTTCTGCCGACGAGTTCCAGGATGAGCAGCGTCAGCACGGGCGGCACGATGCCGACCGTGACGTCCATGACGCGGTTGTGGTTGTTGACGAACTCCAGCCCGCTCAGTCCGTATTTCAGGATGGCTGATGAAATTCCGCCCGCGGCGATCGTGATGTACACCGCCGACGTGCCGATGTTTTTGGAGAACAGCGCCCAGATGGTCGGCAGGACCAGCGGCCCGACGAACAGCCCGGTGATCGTCAGGATCACATTTTGCGCGCCTCCCATGCAGGGGATGCCGACCGCGACGGCGATCACCGCCACGCCGATCAGGACGGTGAAGAAATAACCGGCTTTCAGCAGGTGTTTTTCATCGGATTCCCGGCCGGAGAGCTTGGCGTAGATGTCCCGCGTCACGGCTCCGGCATAGACGTTGACCTCGGAGTCGACCATGCTGACGGTGGCGGAGAGCATCGCCGCCAGCAGCAGCCCGACCAGCCCGGGGGGAAGAACCGATGCGCAGGCCAGCATATACGCCTTTTCCGCCATCGCCGCGACCTGGGGCGCGGTCATCTCCGGCGTCACCGGCTGCATGATCCGGTAGACCATGGGCGGAAGCATCCAGATGAGGGGGCTGGCCAGATAAAGGGCCCCGAACAGGAACCCGGTCTTCCGGGCGTCGCTTTTGGTCGGCACGCATACGAAGCGCTGGACGAACGCCCATTCACCGCCGATTTTGAAACTGTGGATGACCGTCCAGCCGGCGAGGAAGATCCAGGTGAACGGGCCCGACGCCGGCGAAAGCAGCGTCTGCCCCGGCAGGTGCTGCACCGCGCCGTCGCGGACGAACAGCGAAGGGGTCTGGCGGGCCGCATCGAGGAAGCCGGAGATTCCGCCGATCGCATCCTGATTCAGCAGCAGCGGAACCACCATGATGACCGAGGCCGAAAGCACTAGAAACTGCAAGCCGTCGGTGATCAGCACCGCCCACAGATTCCCGGAAATCACCAGGATCACGATGCCGATGAGGACGATCGCCGCCGGAACCGAAAAGCAGCCGGTCGCGCCGTCGCGGAACAAATTGATGAGTTTCAGCCCGAGCGACGAATCCGTCCCGGCCAGCGGAATCCGGATCAGCGCGCAGACGATCACCGCGATCGAATAGAGCGCCACCGCCGAGCCGAAAACACGGACGATCATCCCCAGCCAGGTGTAGGTGTGAACCGCGCCGTCGCCGTACCGTCTGCGGATGAAGTCGGCGGCGGAGAGCGCCCCCGTCTCCTTCCATTTTGCCGCGACGGTCATCCCGGCGATCAGCGCGCTGACTCCCAGCGTGGCGCAGATGCTGACCGCGACCATGCCGCCCAGATAGGCGATTCCGCCCCAGACCACGAACGTGCCCGACGAAAACATGGTCATGTACGCCGAAACGCCGGAGAGCCACCACGGGGATTTCCCTCCGGCGGCGAACATGTCCTCCGGTTTTTTGATGAACCGTTCCAGAACGGCTCCCAGGAACAGCAGGCATGCCAGGTAGCAGACCAGGACGACAAGATCGAGACCCTTGAGCGTCTGTACGGCGATTTCCGGATTCGTATTCATGATTGCAGTGCTGGACCGTTCTTTGCTTTGGGATTTGGTTCCGGCCGGCTTTGGTGGAGTGTCACAAAAGCTCCCTGACAAAAATTTCCGTCTCTAAATTAAAGCGGAATCCATCTTTTGTCAAGTACTTGAAATGGCTTTTTTCAAAAGCGGCAGGTCTGTGGGGGTCAGGGCTGATCCGTGACCGGTTCCAGCTCCCGAAGTGCATCGGCATCGTCCTTGAGGGAAGCCGGGCGCAGAAGCCAGGTCTCTTCCATGCTCAGGGATTGGCCGGGGGCCAGCTCGGCGTATTCGCCGTGAAATTCCAGCTCGTAGAACGACCGGGCGGGGTCGCGGCTTTTCTCTCCGAACAGTTCGACTTGACGGTGTCCCGGCGCGATTTTGCCCGGCGGGAGGGCTTTCGTCTCCTTGAGGAAGAGGGTTTTGCCGATGAACGCCGCAATCACCGGTTTCCGGGGCAGGACGAAGAGTTTCCCGGTCAATTTGCCGTCTTTCGGAACGGACTGCGGTTCCGAGCCGGGGAAGCGGACGAACCCTTTTCCCGCGTCGAACGCCAGCGGCCGTTCCTGCGGCGACTCCCAGGTGGAAAATTCGAACCGGAGCTCGGTCTGAATCCGGGGCAGTGCAAAGACCACGGCGTTTCCCGGAATGCGGGTGTTGGACCAGAGGCCCCATTTGACGGGTCTGCCGCCGGTGTTTTCGATCGTGGTCGTGAGCACGGCTTCTCCGCCGGGCAGCAGCCGGACCTCCTTGGTCATGGTCACGCCGGAAAAGGGGCTGTGCGGACTCTTCAGCACGATGGCGTTCTTTGTGCGGCTGACCACGGCGAATTCGGCAAATTCCCAATACGGATCGGGCGGCCAGGTGTATTTCCCGGCCTTCGCCATCCGGTCCGTCTCCTGCTGCCACCACCAGTCGGCCTGCGGGCCGAGCCACATCACATGGCCGTAGAGACGCAGGAATTTGTCGTTGTCATAGACCAGCGGGGGGAACTTGTCCGTCTCGATGGAGTACAGGACATTTTCCCCTCCCCGGAGCCGGAAGGAGGTGATCCGCCCCGCAACGCGGGGGTTCAGCTCCAGCTCGAGGTCGCCTTCGCTCAGGCGGACCGCTTCGGCCGCCGCCGCGAATCCCGCGAGCAGGAGCAGCGCAAGCAGAATCCTGCGAATCATCGGGCCTCCGTTCCGCTCTGCGGTTTGAGATCGAGGGAAAAGACGCCGTTGCCGTCGGTTCCGGCGATCAGCCGGTCTCCGCTGAAACAGAGCTTCAACCCTTTCCGGTTCGGGAGGGAGGCGTCGAGCTCCTTCCAGGAGTTTCCGGCGTCTTCGCTGACCAGCACTTTCCCCTCCTTCAGCAGGGCGATTGCAAGGCGGTCATCCCGTTTCGGATCGCAGGCGACGGCGTTGGCATCGCCCTGAAAGAGCCGGTTCCAACTTTTGCCGCCGTCGTCGCTGCGGTAGAGGCCCGCGCCTTTCGAGGCTAGGTAGAAGCGCTTTTTCGACCGGGGATCGCCGACGATCTCGTAATGGGTACCGGGCACGGCGGCACTTTTCCGCCATTCGCCGTCGCCTTCTTCACGGTAATAGAGATTCGGGCTGGACTGGCTGATGGCCGCCAGGTGTTTGCCGTCTCCGCTGACGGCAAGTTCGGTTCCGGAGTGCCAGATGGTGTTGCGGAAAAAGTTCTTCTCTCCTTCCATCCCCTGGCTGAACCAGCCGAAGGTTTTGCCGCCGTCCGTGCTGCGCCAGACGCCGCCCCCGCCGGGAGAAACCGCTCCGCCGCGTGCGACACATAAGTCATCGGATTGAACGGGGGAGACCGCGAGCGAACAGATCTGGTTCATATCCAACCCCGCCAGTCCTTTGGCGGCGAGGTGCTTCCAGGTTTCTCCCGAGTCGTTGCTGACAAAGAGGGCGTTGGCCTTCCATTCCCATTCCCGGGGGCCGACCGCGTAGAACCTGCCCGGATGGTTTGCGGCGGGGGCGATGCATTTGGTATTCCCCTTGCCGTTTTTTGAAGCGCGGAACGTCTTGCCGCCGTTTTCCGAAATCATAATCGTATTGTCCGCCATGCCGAGATAGATCCGCCCTGCAACCGCCGGGTCGGCGACCAGGTGATGGATGACGGTCATTTCGATTCCGTCCAATGACAGCCGCCAGTTTTTGCCGCCGTCGTTCGTGCTGTAAACCGCGTACCAGTCGGTGAACAGCCAGTGGTTCGGGTCGGCGGGGTCGACCGTGACGGAAGAGGTCGCACGCCCGAAGTGCTGCCAACTGCCGGGATGGTCGGCGAGGAACCAGTTCCCCTGATCCCATTTCGCGGGGAGTTTCCGCCATTTCCGGCTGTCGCGGTCGAGCCGGTAAAAACTCCCGCAACCGGAGCCGAGAAGCAGAAAATCCGGCCCCGCCCCCAGTGCGGAGTAATAGGAGTCGGTGGAGGACGACGGTTTCTTGTCCAATGAGAGCGATTCGAGCCCGTCCGTCAGCGTCGTCCAGCTTTTGCCGCCGTCCGCGCTGACCGCCGGCCGGGAATTCCGGAAAATGCCGTAGAGCAACGCGGGATTCCAGGGGGCCTGCACAATCTCGGCGGGTGCTTCGTCCGCCAGGAGCTTCCAGTCCGCGCCGCCGTTTTCGGTGACGAAGAGTCCGTTTTTGAGCAGGCGGTCCTCTTTTGTGTCATGGTCCCGCACTTTGAGCGGCTGGGCGCACAGCCAGAGCCGCGTCGGGTTGGCGCGGTCGATGACCAGTGCGCTGATGCCGTATCCGGCATGGCCGAGTTTTTTCCAGCTCACGCCGTTGTCCCGGCTGACGAAAATACCGTCGCTCGAAGCCATATAGGCGGTGTCGGGCGCGGCTGGATTCCGGGCGAAGACATTGCCCCCCTGCTTGTTCTCGGAGTTTCCGTAATGCGCCGAGGGGCAGACCATCTTCCAGGATTTTCCGCCGTCCGCCGTCCGGTAGACGCCGAGGCGGGGCCCCCATTGTTCCCCGACCGCCGCGAGCACGATGTCGGCGTTGCGCGGATCGACGTCGATTCCGCGGACGAAGTAGAGCGGAGACGGTGCGTTGCCGTGGATCATTTTCCAGGATGTTCCGCCGTCTTCGCTTTTGAAGAGTCCCCCCACGTCACTGTTGCAGTAGACGACTTCGGGGTTCGATGCGCAGAAGACGGTGTTCAGCAGATAGCCGCCTCCGCCGATGGGGGTGGAATTCCAGTCGCCATATTGCGCGGCCTTCGCGCCGGGCATGAGCAGGGCGGCGACGGCGAGAAAGCAGAGGGAAAGTCGGAGTTTCATTGCGTTTTTCCTGTTCTAACGGTGGGAATCGAAGTACTTCCACACGTAGTTGCGGTTCCATGCATTCCCTTCCTTGACGACATCCTGGGTGAGGCGGATCGATTTAACCGCTCCGTCGGAGAAGCCGACATTGGATTGCCAGTTATGGACGGGGGTGAGGTTGTTATTGGCGACGAAGCGGTCGGCGGAAATCGCCTTGACCGGGTCGGAGAGCCGGCCGGGGCCGCCGAAGTTGGCGCTGGAATAGCCGGAGCCCGCCGGATATTTGCTGACGCCGCGGTAGCAGTAACTGATGATGGTTCCCCCTGCGTCGAGGCCGGTTTCCGGGGTGTATTTGTTCTCTTTCCTGGTCCTGTCGTCCGAAGGGCAGACCAGCATGCGCGGATTGCCGAGAGGCCCTTTTGACCCGGCCACCCTGGCCTTGTTGTTCGCCCATCTCAAGTCGGGCCTCAACAGGGCGAAGTAGCTGAAATTGATGCTGATCGGGCTGATGTAGCAGCAGAAATTGCAATTGGCGGCATTGTCCACTCCGTTCGCGCCCAGCGGCAGGAAATCGTGATTGTCGCCGGCATAAACGGCGATCGCCGTCATCTGGCTTTTCACGTTGTTCGCGCAATTCGCCTTTTTTCCGCGTTCCCGCGCCGAGTTCAGGGCGGGCAGCAGCATGGAGGCCAGGATGGCGATGATGGCAATCACCACCAGAAGTTCGATCAATGTGAAACGGTGCGGGGCTGTTCCGGCGCGGCCTTCCGTCCGGGTTCGGTTTGATCGTTTCGGCTGCATCGGGTCCGACATGTTGAATCCGCCTCTTCTGAGTTTCATTTTCCAGATTCCTTATGGTTAGGGAGTGGCTATCCTTTTGACTTGGCGAAACGCATATTGCAATTTATACGAGGCAACCGTAATTCGAAAGTTCCTGTTCTTCCATCGGTTGCGTCGATTGTCTGGCGATGATCTGGAGCGGGACGAAGATCAGTTTCTCGCAGGGTTCGCCCCGGATCGTTTTTTCCAGCGCCTCGATGGCGGCGGCGGCGGCCGTCGGCCGGGAGATCTCAAGCGAAGAGGCCTGCGGCGCCACGATCCGGGAGATGGACAGATTGTCCGTGCCCAGTACGCTGAACTCCTTCCCGGGAACAATGCCGTGTTCATGCAGCTCCTGGTAGATGCCGGGGAGGTGGTGATCCTGGCTGATTACGGCGGTCGGCCGCTCTCCGCCGTCCAGGATTTTCTTCATCGCCGCGCGACAGGTGTCCGAATCGTAGCCGCCGAACTGAATCCAGTCCGGATTCAGCGGCAGCCCGTTTCTCAGGGACTGGCGCACGAAGGCTTCCCGGCGCATGCAGAGGTCGCGAATCCATTCATGTTCCCGGATATTGTGGAGGTAGGCGATCCGGCGATGCCCGAGGTTCATCAGGAAATCGAGCTGGGTGCGGATCACTTCTTCGTTGTCGATCAGGACGTTGGGGGCTTCCTCGTCCAGCCGGAGCGACCCCGGGAACAGATTGACGTAAGCGACATGGTGCCTGCTCATGATCTTGCCGATTTCGCTGCTGGGAGACGCCACGATGATGCAGGCGCGGCAGCGGCTGTTCCGGGCCAGCTGCTCGATGCGCTCGGAGTCGGCGTCGCCTTCCAAGTAGTGAATCCGGACGCTCCGCCACGACTCCCCGCACATGCTGCCGAGCAGGTGCGACAGTTCGCCGTGAAACTTCATCAGCGGGTCTTCGTTTTTCGCCGTCGTGCAGTAGATCAGGTCCAGTTCTTCAAATGCGGCGGCCGCAGTAGTCGCTTCCTCCGCCTTGTAGTAACCCTTGCGGGCGCTGCTCTTGATTATGCCGTCCGCCTCGTATTGCTTCAGTACCCCCTGCACCGGAGCCTGGCTGACTCCGCATTCCTGCATGATGGTCCGGACCGGCGGCAATTTCTGCCCCCCTTCCAGCAGCATCAGTTGCCGGTAGAGGTATTTTTCAATTCGTTCACGACCGTTGTATGACATCTTCCATTTCCTCTGTATCGAATCTGTATTAAAATTATACATAAAAACAGAGCCGATGTCAAGAGGCAATGCAGAAAAAAGCGTGTTTTTATCGGGAATCGCTGAAACGCCGGGAAAACAAGGGAAAAATTTTGAATCGACAGGGAGGGCAAAATGGATGTGAAACTGCACTCAGCCGGCGGTAACGTGGAATCTGCTCTTGGCCAGCGGGCCGTTCGATGCGGGTTCCATCAACCCGCCCGGGGTGAAATGGGACCGGATGAAGAATCACGCAATTCTGTTGCCCGGTTTATTCCGTTTTTTTCCTGAGCCGACCGCCGGTTGCGCACTGGTATTGTGCCGATCCTGAGATATAGTAAACGGCATGCTTTTTTGGGAAACGGAAAACGGGGTCACGCTATGGTGAAAAAGATTTCCTTGAGCTCTCTGATTCTTCTTTCGACGGTGCTGGGGGTGGCGACGGGGCTGTTTTTCGGCCAATGGTGCCGGAATCTGGAAATCGTCGGTCAGGCGTTCATCGCCATCATGCAGATCAGCGTGCTTCCCTACATCTTCGTTTCGCTGATTCAAAGCTTCGGCAGCCTGGACCCGGAAGAGGCCAAGCTGCTGGCCCGGCGGTTCATCGTGATCATCGCGGTGCTGTGGGCGGTGACCTGTCTTTTGATGACCGGGATGACGGCGGTGTTTCCGAATTGGGAATCCTCCTCGTTTTTCAGTCCGAACCTGCTGGCGCAGCCCCCGGCGGTGGATTACATTCAGCTGTTCATTCCCTCCAACCCGTTCAATTCGCTGGCGAACAACACGGTTCCGGCGGTGACGATTTTCAGCATCCTCTGCGGACTGGTGCTGATGGGGATGCCGCGCAAGAAGAACCTGCTGGACCTGCTGGACCTCTCCTCCAATGTGCTGTCGCGCCTGACGCTGATGCTGGTCAGGCTTTCGCCGATCGGTATTTTCGCGCTGACCGCCAAGGTGGCCGGAACGCTGCGGCTGGAGGACATCGGCCGCATCGAGGTGTATCTGTCGGGTTACCTCCTGATGGCCGTGCTGCTGTTTTTCCTGATCCTGCCGCTGGCGCTGACCGCCTTTACGCCGTTCTCCTACCGCGAGGTGATGCGCGAAAGCCGCGCCGCCATGCTGACGGTGCTGCTGACCGGCAACCTCTTCATCGTGCTGCCGCTCCTGGTGGAGAATATCGAAACCCTGTTCCGCCGCCACCGCATCCTCAACGCGGAGTGTGAGGCGGTGACCCGCATCATCGTGCCGATCACTTTCATCGTGCCCTGCGCCGGGCAGCTGATGGATCTCTTTTTCATCCTGTTCGCCGGCTGGTTTTCCCACGATTCCTTCGGGATCGGCGGCTATTTCCAGCTGTTTGGATCGGGGCTGCTGACTTCATTCGGCAGCGCCAAGGTGGCGATTCCGTTCCTGCTGGGGCTGTTTCACCTCCCCTCGGACCTGTTCGACCTCTTCCTTTGTCCGAGCGTGATCACCGACAATGTCAAATTCATGGTGGAGGCCGCGGCGGTCCTGTCGTGCTCCGCATTGTTCGCCGCCTGGATGACCGGGCATGTTTCCTGCCGCTGGCGGCGGCTGGGGCCGCGGCTCCTGCTGATCGTGCTGGTGACGCCGGCTTCGATTCTGGCGCTGCGCTGGGCGCTGGCCAACTGGCTGCCGCAGCCGGAGGGACAGCGTACGGTGTTGAACGCGATGAAGGTCGAGCCGCTGCTGCCGCTGAAGGTCTTCGACCGGCTGCCCGCGGCTTCCGGCGATGCGAAACACTACGCCAGCGCCCTGGACCGGATTCAGGCCACCGGAGTACTGCGGGTCGGGTACAACCGCAACGGAATTCCGTTCACTTTCTTCAACGAACGCGGCGAGCTGGTCGGCTTCGACGTCTCGATGGCCAACCGGCTCGGTCACGAGCTCGGCTGCGAGCGCGTCGAATTCTACCCGGTGGAGTACGATGCGCTGGAACAGGCGCTGAACGCCGGATTGGTCGATATCGTGATGAGTTCGGTTTCGATCAGCGCCGAGCGGCTGGGAAAGATCGGTCTGACCGACCATTATCTGGAACTCTCGCTGGCGCTCCTGGTGCCGGACTATCGCAAACAGCAGCTGCGTGAAAATCCGGAACAGCTGCAGGACCCGAATTTTTCAATCGCCGCGCTGAAGGGCGCGGATTTCGAGCGGCTGAAGAAGTTTTCGCTGCCGAGCCGGAAGGTCGAGCTGGAGGAACTCGATGAATTTTTCCGGGCGAAGCCTCCGGCCGATGCGCTGATGATCGCCGCGGAAAACGGTTCGGCGCTGACCATCATGCACCCGGAATACGATCTCTTTATCCCGAAGCGGCAGTTCAAAGACCTGCTGGCCTATGCGGTGGCCGAAGGCGACCGGCGGTTCATCGACTACCTGAACTTCTGGCTGAAACTCAAGCGCGGCAACGGCGAGATCGCGGCGGAGTACGACTACTGGATTCGCGGCATCAACGTGGAAAAAAAATTGCCGCGCTGGTCGATCCTCCACAACCTGATCCGCAAAGACAACGCGAAAGAGTCGCCGGAGACGCACTGATCCGCTCCCGGATTTTCCTTGCTCAGCCGATAAATGCGGCGGAGAGGTGACGGGCGGAGGCGGCGACTTCGCGGCGGATGGTTTCGAGATCGCCCGCTTTGAGCTGGGTGGCGGGGATGCTGGCGCCGATCACCCCGACCAGGGTGCCGCGGGAGTCGAAGACACCGCCGGAGAGGCGCAGAAAGAGATCGCGGTCGAAGGGGGAGACGGCGATTTTGGTCCGGCGCACTTCATCAAGGAAGGCGTCGAGGGCGGCGCGTTCCTTCCACAGCATGATTCCGAATTCGGCGAACGGCCATTTTTCACTTTGCAGGAGATAGCTCTCCTCATCGGCGAAGGCGAGGCCGATCAGCCCGGCGGCGGTCGCATAGGGGTGCATCGGCTCGCGGTCGAGGTGCTGGATCACGCCGGGGCGGTCGAAACTGATCCGGAAAGTCTGTTCGACGCCGTACTTTCCCGCTTCCCCGAAAATCGCAGTTCCGCGCGGAATCCGCTGATAAAGCGCGAGGAGTTCGGCCCCGGCCTGTTCGACGAAGGGGGATTCCTCCTGGAGCCCCGCCATGCGCGTCAGCTCGCGGCCGAAGAAAAAGCGCTTGTTGCGTTTCTCCAGAAACCCGCCCGCGGTCAGCGTCCGCACCAGATTGTAACAGGTGGGGGCCTTGAGTTGCATCGCGGCGGCGATTTCGCCCAGCCGCAGCCCCTTCGGGTTCTCCCCCACCAGTTTCACAATATCCATGCTCCGCACCAGTGAGCCGACCAGATTGCTGTTCGCCATGGTTCCTTTCCCCCGCGCTTGTCTCGATTTCGTACTCTGATAAGTCAATATATTTCATCAATAATGAAAAATCAAATATGATTGATGAAATTAATCCGTTTTTTCTTTTTTGCCTATTGACATTCAATTCTCGCCGGGGTATAATTAATTATGATAAAATAAACTTCATCATTGATAAAAAGGAGATAATCATGAGCCTTGCCGGAAAGACCGCATTCATCACCGGGGCGGGCAGCGGAATCGGGCGTGCGACGGCGAAAGCGCTGGCCGCCGCCGGGGCCAATGTCTATTCGTTGAGCGTGAGGCCGGACGAGCTGGAAAGCCTGAAAGCCGAACTCGGGGAGTCGTTCGGCTACCTGACCGGCAGCGTGGCCGACGAGGCGACGGTGGCGAAGGCGTTCGCGGCGTGCGCGGCGCAGTTCGGGACGGTCGATTTTCTCATCAACAATGCCGGGCTGGGGATTGCGACGCCGGACCTGGCCGAAGCCGGGCTGGATGCGTTCCAGCTCATGTTCGACGTGAATGTGAAGGGGGTGTTCCTCTGCACCCGCGAGGCGCTGAAGATCATGAAACCGAAGCAGTCCGGCCACATCGTCACGCTGATTTCGATGGCGGGGCAGCGGACCAACCCCGGCGCGCCGCTTTACTGCGCGTCGAAATTCGCGGCGCGCGGACTCTCCGGCGGGCTCGCCGACCAGGCGATCGCCCATCACATCAAGGTGACCGACGTCAATCCCGGCCCGGTGGACAGCAACTACTGGGGGGACCGCAAGGTTCCGCGCGAAAAATTCCTCAAGCCGGAGGATGTCGCCGGGGTGATCCGCTTCGTCCTCGACCAGCCCGACTACCTGATGATCCGCGAGATCAATTTCGACAACATCAACTTCCTGATCAAGTAAGAAGGAGTTTACGCCATGAAAGCCGCCCAATATCTCGGCGCCCGCAATGTCGATTGCCGGGAAATTCCGGAGCCGCAGCCCGGCCCCGGCGAAGTCGCCGTCCGCATCGCCTGGTGCGGAATCTGCGGGACCGATCTGCACATCTTCCACGGTCACATGGACCGGCGCGTCACGCCGCCGCAGGCGGTGGGGCACGAGGCGAGCGGCCGCGTTGCCGCCGTCGGCCCCGGCGTCGAAGGGTGGAACATCGGCGACCCGGTGACCGTCCGTCCGCTCGACAACTGCGGCGAATGCGGAACCTGCCGCCGCGGCTTCACCCATATCTGCGAGAAACTCCGCTTCCTCGGCATCGAGACGCCGGGAGCGTTCGCCGAACGCTGGATCGTCCCGGCGCGGCTGCTCCACCGGTTGCCGGAGGGGATGGATCTCCGCCTCGCCGCGCTGGTCGAACCGCTCGCCGTCGCCTGTCACGACGTCCGCATCGGCGGCGTTCAGCCGGGCGACAGCGTCGTGGTCAACGGCGGCGGGCCGATCGGGATGCTGGTCGCGCTGGCCGCGCGCAAGGCGGGCGGCAAGGTGACGATCGTTGAAATCAACCCGTTCCGGCTCGAACTGGCCGCTTCGCTGGGGTTTGCGACGCTCAACCCGGTGGAGGCCGACGCCGTCGAGGCGGTGCGCAAGGCGACCGGCGGGAGCGGGGCGGACCTGGTCTTCGAGGTCTCCGGCTCCAAGGCGGGGGCTCTGGCGATGACCGCGATGGCACGGCCGCGCGGGCGGATCGTCATTGTGGCGATCTTCCCGGAGCCGGTGCCGGTCGATCTGCACAAATTTTTCTGGAAGGAGCTTGAATTGTGCGGCGCGCGGGTATATGAGAAGGAGGACTTCGACGCGGCGATCGCGCTGGCGGCCTCCGGCGAGCTGCCGTTGGAGACGCTGATTTCAAAGGAGTTCCCGCTTGAAGAGCTGGGCAAGGCGTTCGAATACGCCGAGACCGCGCGGGACGCCATGAAGATTCTGATCAAGTGTACGGAAGGATAAGAAGATGATTCTCGACCAGTTCAAACTCGACGGAAAACTCGCCCTCGTCTCCGGGTGCAGCCGCGGCATCGGGCGCGGCATCGCGGTCGGACTCGCCGAGGCCGGCGCCGATGTCATCGGCGTCAGCGCCCGACTCGAACCGGGGAGCGAAGTCGAACGCGAAATCCGCGCCCTCGGGCGGAAGTTCCACCCCTATCAGTGCGATTTCTCCGACCGCAAGGCGGTTTACGAATTCATCGCCAAGGTGAAAAGCGAACACCCGGCGGTCGATATTCTCTTCAACAACGCCGGGTCGATCCTGCGCAAGCCCGCCGCCGAACATCCCGACGAATACTGGGACAAGATCATCGAAATCAACCTCTCCGCCCAGTTCATCATGGCCCGCGAGTTCGGAAAGGAGATGGTCGCCCGCGGCAGCGGCAAGATCGTTTTCACCGCCTCGCTGTTGAGTTACCAGGGCGGCGTCACCGTGCCGGGCTACGCCGCGTCGAAGGCGGGAGTCAAGGAGCTGGTGATGGCGCTCTCCAACGAATGGGCGGGCAAGGGGGTCAACGTCAACGGCATCGCCCCCGGCTATATCGCCACCGACAACACGCAGGCGCTGCGCGAGGACCCGAACCGCAGCCGCCAGATCCTTGAACGGATTCCTGCGGGACGCTGGGGCACGCCGGAGGATTTCAAGGGCGTCGCCGTCTTCCTCGCTTCCGCCGCAAGCAGTTATGTCAACGGAGCCGTCTACCTGGTGGACGGCGGCTGGATGGGGAGGTAAGTCATGTACGAAGTGGACACGATATCGATTGCCAAGCTGGTGATGGAGAAGCATTTTGCCCTGATTCAGCCGGACGCCTTCCGTTACCCGGAGATCGTCACCTTTCACGCGATGGCGGAGATGGCGGTCCGGCGGAACGACGCCGGGCTCCTCAAGCATTGCCTCGCGCTGATGAAGCCGCTCTACACCGGCAAACTCACCCACACGTTCGGCGCTTACGATTTCTACCGGCTGGGCGGCAGCGGATTCGCGCTGCTGGTCGCCGCGGGAAAACTGCCGGAACAGCGTGAAACGCTGCGCCGCGCCGTGGAGGAGTGGCTCGAACGCGGGCCGCGCGACAAGCACGGTATTCTCGGTTCGCAGAATCCGAACCACCCGATCACCCATGTCTGGATCGACATGCTCTTCGCCACCTGCCCGTTCCTCGCTTTTGCGGCGAACGCCTTCGACCGGGAGGATTGGCGGAAGGAGGCAGTCGGCCAGCTGGAGACGATGCGGAAACTCTTCCGCGACCCCGCCACCGGACTCTACCACCAGTCGCTCGGCAAGCTCGGTCCGGACAAGCTCTCCGACGACTACTGGAGCCGGGGCAACGGCTGGGGGCTCTTCGGCCTCGCCGGAACCCTCCGCGCGCTGCCGGACAGGCACCCCGGCAAGGCGACGGTCGGAGCCATCCTCGCCGACTTCCTGGAGGCCGCCTGCCGCTGCCAGGACGAACACGGAATGCTCCACCAGGAGATGAGCCGCCCGGATTCGTTCGTGGAGACCTCGGGGACCGGGCTCTTCCTCTACGCGCTCGGCGTCGCGCTCGAAGCCGGAATCGTTCCGGCGGCGCGCCGCGAAAACCTGATCGCCGGACTGCGCGGTTATCTTGCCTACATCGCGCAGGACGGTTCGGTTCACAACTGCTGCTGCGGCTGCCTCTGCCCGGGCGACGGCAGCAAGGAGGCGTATATGGCGCAGAAGTTCCGCCTCAACGACCCCCACGCCTTCGGACCGGCGGCGCTCGCCTTCGAGCAGGCCGCCAATCTCGGAATCCTTGCTGTCACCGGATAGTCAAAAAACAAGGGAGAAGGACCAAATGAAGAGACATTTCACGCTGATTGAACTCCTCGTCGTTATTGCCATCATTGCGATTCTCGCCTCGATGCTGCTCCCTGCCCTCAATCAGGCCCGCGAACGGGCAAAATCATCCACCTGCATGAACAATCTCAAGCAGAATGGAAACGCTTTCGCCTTCTACGCCGCGGACAACAAGGAAACCATTGCGCTTCAAAACGGCGGAACCGGCGCTTCCCGCGCCTGGATCATGTGGCTGCGGGGACGAAAGTCCACCAACAGCGCCCCCTGGCAGGAGGACACCGCCTCCTATCTGCCGAGTACCGCAACCGCCGTCTGCCCGAGCGCCGAGCCCTTCAAAGGCCAGGCGGACACCGGCACCAATATTTACGGCATCAAGTCCTTTTCGACCAAAGGCGCGGAAGATTTCGAGATCAGCAAGAACAACTTCCGTTTCCTGATTGTGTCCAAGGTGAAGCTGCCTTCGCGCTGGCTCCTGCTGGGCGACAGCGTACGGCAGTCCGGTTCGGTCTGGCAGCAGCTTTACATCCTCAGTCCGAGCGCAACCGGCTCCGAGGCGCTGGTCAGCACGCGCCATGGCGAACGAGCCGATATCCTTTTCAGCGACGGACATGTCGGCGGACATCAGGGACAGGAACAGTTTTTCAAGGATCTGGGGTTCCTGCAGTACTACAACGTAAACAATCTGAACCGGCCCATGTGAGGAAAACCCATGTGCATTTTCAAAAAGACGATCCTGATATCAACCCTGATTTGCGGAGTTCTCACCGGAATGGCAGCTGAAAAAACAATCTACCGCGAACTGAGAACGCCGAAACCGGAGAATTTCCGGAATTATTCCATCGATGAATTCAAGATCGACTACGACCGGCTTGCCGCCCGGAAAACCGGAATGGTCTACGGCGACCGGGAGGGGCTGCTGAAGCTCGCCCATTTCTATGAGGAAAACGAAATAGGCCGGCAGTACTGGAAGACGCTGCGCCAGTTTTCCGTCGACGTCCTGAACGACTGGTACTTCAAAATGGGCAGCTTCGACCGGCACATCTACTGGTCGTTCCAGATGGAGACGCTGTCGATCGTCTACGCGCTGACCGGACACGAGGCGCTGGGGAAGTTCCTTCACGACCATATCATGCAGATCGCCCGGCTGCCGCTGGATTTCTGGTGCCACGCGGAGTTGCGCAAGTACAAGCCGGAGCGTCCGCAGGGAATGATTGAAACCGGGCAGCTCGCGTGGAAGCTCTCCTGCACCATGAGCGGAGCCGAAGACCTCTTCACGCCGGCGGAACTCGCGGAAGTCCGCGCGGCCCTGCGGGAAAAGGGGCTTGTCCCGATGATGAACTATCTGACGGACACCAAGGCGGTGAACAACTTCATCGCCATCGTCGGGACCGGAACTTATATCACCGGAAAATATCTCGGGGATGCCGCCGCATGTGAATTGGGGAAATCGTCCCTGGTCAAATTCGTCAACAATTCCGTGGAAACCGACGGCAGCTACGGCGAGGGGACCGGTTACTTCTCTTACCCGATGGACAACCTCACTCCCGCCGTCGCCGCGATGAGTCCGGAGGAGCGTGTCGGCTTTTTCAACGAATCCGGCCTGCGCCATTCCCCCGTCTGGCTCGCCTATCCCTATCTGTACCCGGCCGACGGCGAGAACAGGGAGCTGCGGGTCGTCTACGGAGACAATTCCTACATGGGGCGCCCCGCCCAGAAACTGCTTGCGATGCTTACGGACATCTACGGAGACCGGCTCGCCGCCTGGCTGGGGCAGCATTTCTCCGGAATCAAACAGTACTGGCAGTGCGCCGACTGGCGCTGGGCGGTCGTCCATCTCGCGAATGGGAAGGACATCCCGCCGCAATCCCCCGCCGCGGAAAAACTTCCGCTCGTCAAGGGGTTTGACAACGGCGAAAACTTCATCCGCTCCGGCTGGGAGCCGGACGGCATCGTGCTTTCGCTCTACACCGCCGGTCCGACCCGGGTCAACTACGCCCACCAGCGGCCGGAGCGCAATTCGATCAATCTCGGCGCGTATGGCGAATATTTCATCATCTCTCCGCACTCGGCCAGTTATCGGAGCCCCATTCACTATCAATACGACCTCACCTCGCTGGCGGCCAACACAATCCTCATCGACAACCGGAGCCAGCTCTTCAACAAGATCGGCGGCAGCTGGGGCAACGCGCCGGAGTATGCGACCGTCGGCAAGCCGGTCGGAAAGCTGGTGGGTTCCGGCTCCGGCCCGGTGTTCGACTATCTCGGAGGCGACGCCCGGCGCTGCTATCAGGAGAAGCCGGAAACCGCGTTGCGGATCGTGCTCTATCACCGCGCAAAGAAATATTTCGTCGTGATCGACCGCTTGAAAGATGCGAAAGCGCCGCATATCTACACCGCGCGCTGGCAGCTCAACAACCGCGACGGCAAGCTCGGGCTGACCGGGGTCGAAGGGGAGACGCTGCTCGCCGCGCGGCCGAAGGCGGACCTCGCCGTTTCGACCTTCAGTTCCGTGCCGCTCGCGCGCGCCGTTGTCGACGGCTACATGCATGGCTCCAGCCGCGATTACTCGCCGGGCGGAGTGAACGAAGGGAAACCCGGCAGCGCCAGGGTGCTGACCGTTTCGAACGCTTCCCCGGCGAAGGAATTCACCCTGTTCACGGTGCTCCAGCCCCTGAAGAAAGGGGAAAAGCCGCTGTCCTGTCAATTCACCGGCGGAACGCTCTCGGTCGACGGCGAGCCGATTCCGCCCGATCTCCCATAAGCAACCCAAGGAGTTTTTTCGATGAAGACCTATCCGATCCCCGTTTCCGAGATGCGCGAGCGGTATCTCAAGCTCTATTCGGGCGCGGTCAACGATATTCTGCGCTTCGAGTACAAGATGCACGCGGCGCTGCCCTCCGAATTCGCCCCGCTCGACCGCCATATGAAGCTGGCCGGGCAGGCGTTCACCATCAAGGGCGCGCCCGACATCACCACCGACGGCGAATTCGAAATGCGTGCGCAGATGCTGGAGGATCTGCATGAAAATTCCATCGTCGTCTGGGACTGCACCGGTGATCGCGTCACCGCCCAGTGGGGCGAGGTGATGACCATGGCCGCGATCCGCTCCGGCTGCTGCGGCGCGCTGGTCAACGGAATCCGCGACACCGACGCCATTCTCGCCCAGGATTTCCCGATCTTCAACATCTACCGCAGCAATGTCGGGATGCTCGGGCGCTTCCGCATGTACTACTATCAGAAGCCGGTCCGCATCGGTGAAATCGTCATCGAACCCGGCGACTGGATCTTCGGCGACATTGACGGCGCCATCCGCATCCCGGCAGAAATCGCCTACGACGTTCTGGTCAAGGCGGAAAAACTGCTCCACAAGGAGGATACCATCCGCGATATGGTCAACTCCGGGATGAAGCCGACCCAGGTGGTCGCCAACGGAGGATATTTCTAACCATGCCGCTCTTTCTCTCCGAGGCGGAGCGCGCCGCAATCCGCTCCTACAACAACGACCCGTGTTTCTCCACCCTCTACTGGGGGCTGCTGAACCGGGTCCGGGCGGGCGGCGAACTGCCGGGGCTCGAACACGCCGGGACCGACACCGAATACCGGCACCACGTTCAGGAATTCCTCGCCGACACCGCGCTGGTATGCGCCGTGACCGGCGACAAGCGGACGGCCGGAATCGTCCGTCACGCCGCGCTCACCGTCGCGGAGCTGCCGCTGGAAGACTGGATCGGTCCCTTCTTCCGCGACCACACCGCCAATCCGCCGCGCGGGCACCTTGAAACCGCCCATCTCGCCGTCGGGCTGGCGGTCGCCTTCGACCTCCTCGGCGACACGTTTTCGCCGGAGGAGAAGGCAACCGTCGAAACCGCGCTGCGGGAACGGGCGATTCCGCTTTGCCGCGAGTGGCTGCACGCCAACACCTATCTGGCCAACTGGCGCTGCATCCTGCTCTCCGGGCTCGCCGTTTCCGCCGCCGTGCTGGGCGATGAAGCGGTGCTCGACGAAGCCGAAGCCGAATACCGTTTCTGCCTTAACGTCGTCCAGCCGGACGGAAGCTACGGCGAATCGCTGCAATACGCCAATTACTGTTATCGCGGACTGATGCTGACCCATGAGGCGCTGCTTCGCGCCGGACGGACGCCGGGCGGAATGCCCTATGCAAAATGCGTCAACTGGTTCTGGCAGAGCCTGCTCTACAACAAGCCGCTCTCCGGATGGGGCGCGTATCCGCGTCCGCGCTCGCTCAACTTCAACGACAGCGCCGCGCTCTGCGGACCCGACCCCGATCTTCTGCTTCACATCGCCTGCCGCGCCCGCGAAACGATGCCCGGAGAGGCGGCGCTGGCCCGGCGCATGTTCGACGAACTCTACACGGCGAACCCGATGCAGGGGCCGTTCGACCGCAGCAGTTTCGGCTTCCTGAACCGCTACGGCTTCCTTTCGCTGCTCCTCTACCGGCAGGCCGCCGCTCCCGCCGCCGTGGACGGGGCGGTTCCCTGCGTCGCCTTCTCCAATGGCGACTGCGTTGCGCGGAGCGGAAGCGTCGACGCCGAAACCGTGCTCGGTTTCCGCGCCGGTTCGGCGGGGCTCCAGGCGCTCGGCCACCTGCACAGCGACGCCAACAGCCTGATCCTCGTTCACCGCCGCGAACGGCTGCTCGCCGACCCCGGCCACAGCTGCTACCGGAGCTGGACGCGCAATCTCGACCTCGACGCCGGCAGCCACAACACCTGCACGTTCGAATGGAACGGCGCAGTGATCGGCCAGAAAACGACGCCGGGGCGGCATTTCGATGCGGACCGGAAACTCGATCCGCCTCCGCCGCGCGGCGGGAAACTGCTCCTCGCCGGGAAGACCGGCAGCGTGACCATCTTCGCCAACGACGCCGCCGAAGCCTACGGCGGCCCGATCACCCGGTTCGAACGCTTCACCATTCTCGCCGGGAGCCACGCGCTCTTCGTGGTAGACCGGATCGCAAGCAGCGAACCGGTGAAAACCGTCTGGCACTGGCTCTTCAACAACCGGGACGGCGAATTCGACTGGAAGCTCCTGCCGCCGGACCGGATCGTCGCCCGTCGCGGCGAAGCGGGGATGAAACTCTTCCATCTCGGCGAAAACACCGCCCCATCGGGTCCGGCTTACGGCTTTGTCCACGACGCCTACCACCCGCTTCCGAACCGGAAGGGGGAGGGCGCTCCGGGCAGCGGCCTTCAGTTCAACTGGCGCGAAACCGCCCCGTTGCGGGAGCGGACCGTCATCCACGCGATCGCGCTCGACGCCTACGGCCCGGTGTCGCAGTGGCATCTCCGCCGGGAACCGCACTGTACGCTCGCCGGACGGGACGAGGAGTGGGAACTGCAATGTGTCGAAACCGGTTTCGTCGTCAGCGAAAAAAAGACCCGAGAATCGGTCGAATTGCTTGAATCCGGCGGAATCTGGAGTATGCTTCCCAAAGGAGAACCCAACCGATGAAACCACAGATTCTTTTCGGATGCAAAATCGAGGATGACGCCGCGAGGGACCGGATGCGGCGTCACGCCGACATCGTCGAACTCTCCGGCTGCACCGAGTCGGCCCTGCTTGAGCACGTCCCGGGCAAACTCGGGTTGATCGTACCCTTCACGCCCGGCGTGGTCGTCACCCGCGCGGTCATCGACGCCGGTACCGCGCTCAAACTGGCGGGAACCACCTACGGCGGCACCCGGCAGAGCATCGACGACGTCTACGCGCTGGAGAAGGGCCTCTGCCTGATCCACACCGGCCCCACCCGGCCGCGGCCGATGGCCGAGTACACGCTCGGGCTGATCTTAAGTTCGCTGCTCGAAATCCACAATTACCACCACCACATGAACAGCGACGACCCCTGGCCGCGTCTCCGCTACGGGCGGTCGCGCATCCTTCACGGCCGGCGCGTCGGCATCATCGGGTTCGGGCTGATCGGGAGCGGCATCCGCGATTTGCTGGCGACCTTTACCGACGACGTGTGGGTCTGCTCGAACCACCTCTCCGACGCCGAAGCCGCCGCGCACAAAGTCCGCAAGGCGGGTCTCGACGAGCTGTTTGCGAACTGCGAAGTCATTATTCTCTCCGGCGGACACACCGACGGAACCACCCATCTCGTCGGCAAGGCGCAATTCGAATTGATGCGTGACCGCGCCCTCTTCGTCAATATCGCCCGCGGCAAAATGGTCGATGAAAAGGCGATGGCCGAAGCCGTCGGTCGAAAAGACATCCGCCTGGCGCTCGATGTGTTCGAGGAGGAACCGCTCCCGGCGGAGAGTCCGCTGCGGGGGAACGACAAAGTCCTGCTCACTCCTCACCGCGCCAACAATCCGATCGAATTCGAGCTGCGCTGGCAGTTCCTCGCCGATGAGTTCGACCGCTTTTTCGCCGGAGAGAAACCGATGACCGCGCTGACGCCCGACCGGGCGAAGGTGATGAGCGAATCCTGATCCAGTACGGAGGTTCTGTTCGAGATGAAAATCCTGCGCGAAATCAAGCTGCCCGGCCTCTGGCTGCTGCACAGCTATTACACCATGCCGCCGTGGGCTCCGGACGGCTCCGGGCGGCTGCTCGTCTCCGGCGCCGATCTCGCCACGCGGACCGGCGAAGTGCTTGTCATCGCCCCGGACGGCGGAATCGAAGCCCGCTTCGGCCGCCACCCGGTCGAAACCGATTTCTTCCACACCGGATTCTGGCAGAGCTGGAGTCCGGATGCAAAATCGGTCTATTTTCTGAGCGGAACGCTGAAAGCCCCCGCCATCACCCGCCGCGACCTCGCCACCGGCCGGGAAACGACGATCGACGGGGCCATGGAGGGCGCCCCGCCGGACGGCGAACCGCTGGTCTCCGGCCTGATTGGCATGCTCTACGCGGCCGGATACGGCAGCGGCGTCTACAACCCGGCCATCGCCCCGGCGCCGTTCGAGGCGCGCGACCGTCACGGCGTATTCGAATACGATTTTGCAACGGGCAAACCGCGTCTCCGGCTGAGCGTGCAGCAGCTTCTCGACGCCCACCCCGACCGCGAACGGCTGCTGGCGCTGGACCGCGAGCTGGCCGCCCGCAACCGCACCCCGGCGGGGCTGACGCTGATGTGTTACTGTGTCCGCTGGAGTCCGGACGCAAAGCGCATGATGTTCCATTTCGGCAACCATTGCGTCGTGGCGGAACGCGGCGAACCGCGCATCCTCTATCTCTTCAGTTGCAACCGGGATTTCTCGGACCTGCGGATGTCCCTCGACCTCTGCGGCGGCCGCGGCGTCCACTGGAGTTTCCAGCCCGACGGCGAGCAGCTCGTCGGCTATGCGGACAATCGTCTTTCGGCGGTCCGTCTCGACGGCTCCGGGTTCCGGCAAATCGCCGATGCAGCAGGCGGCGGCCACCCCAGCGTATCGCCCGCCGATCCGCTCCTCGCCGTCACCGACACCTATGAAGGGATGATCGAATTCTGGGACCTCGAACGCAACCGCATCGTTGATGCGGCGCATTTCGCGAACGTCGTTCCCGGCAAAGAGGCGCTCCGCGGGTTGCGCAACGAGTTCCGCGTCTGTCACCATCCGGTGTTTTCGCCCGATGGAAAGCGCGTCATCTTCAATGTGCTCGAAAACGGCCTCAGCCATCTCACCGAAATCGACGTTCCGGAGCGGAAATCATGAGCATTCTCGGCAACTTTCTCTCCGGCGGAAGCAGCTATTCCTCCGGCGAAACCCGGCTCGACCGGTTCGCTCTCTGGATCGGCCGCCGCCTCGCGCTGCGCCATGCCCACGTCGAACTCGCCCCGAGCGCCCGCATCAGCCCCGAAGCCCGCATCAACCCGCGCAGCGATCGGATCGTCATCGGCGAAAACTCCATCGTCGCCCCCGGCGCCATGATCCAGGGCAACGTCCGCATCGGCAGCGATTCTTCGGTTCAGGCGTACACCATCGTCGTCGGTTACCGGGAAGAAGGGCTTGTCCGCATCGGCAGCGGCGTCCGCATCGCCGCCCATACCATGATCGTTGCCGCCAACCATGTGTTTGACGACCCGGATGTTCCGATTCACAAGCAGGGCGTGCGTCCCGCCCCGATCACCATCGAAGACGATGTCTGGATCGGCGGACAGGTGTTCATCACCGCCGGAGTCACCATCGGTCACGGTTCGGTGATCGGCGCCGGTTCCGTCGTCACCCGCTCCATTCCGCCCCGCAGCATCGCCGTCGGCTGTCCCGCCCGGGTCATTCGGACTCGGTGAGGGGAAGGGAATTGGAGGGGGCACTTCGTCCCCCTCCAAACCTCCTCCAGACCGGCAGGGTGCCGGTGCCGGGTACTTTAGATCCGCATCAAATGCTGCGCATTTGACGCTCCGATTAAGAAATTCGGGAGGTAGTTCGAGGTTCCGGGGGGGCGCGAAATACCGCTCCTTTCGGCGCGCCTTCCCGCTTTTTTGCAGGAAGGCGGCACTCCCTCCGCCTGTTTTTGCAGGAGGAATGAGAACTGGCCGCAAGACTGTTGCGGGGAGGCGCGGTAATTCTGCTCATGTGGAGATCTCTGCGAGGTCTTTTTAAGCCATTCGTAATGACCGATAGAACCACGCTGGAGATTTCCGGCCGCCTGTCTTGAATTCCCCTGTTCGGGTCATGCATGGCGGGCGGCCGGGGAGTGTGGGCCTGGCTGATTATTTGTTCTGGTTTACGGAGTCGAGCATCAGCAGCCGCATCAGGATATGTTCGGCTGAATTCTGCCGGTCCTGGCCTTTCCGGTTGCCTTTGTCGCGATTCGAGCGGTCCGAGGAGTCATTCGGGCGTTTGTCCCGGCGCGACTCTCCGGAATCCTCCCGTTTCGGGGGGCCGTCCGAATCTTCCCGGCGTGAAATAAGCTGTTCGGTTTGCTTGGATGCTTCCTTGTCTTTGTTTTCCAGGCGCATTTTGGCCTGCGCCGTCGTTTTTTCCGCCTGGGCGATCACCAGTTGCTGGTGGCACTCGATAAATGCGGCGACCTGGGCCTCAAGGGCCGTTTTCGTCTCGGAGTTTGATTTCGCTTTGTAAGCGGTGAGCGCTTCGGTGACTTTCCTGGCCTGTGTCATCAGCTTGGCGCGGTCTTCTTTGGTCAGGTTGGAAAGGAACCCGTTCCTCTCCGGGCCGCGGCGGGGCTGAGATTCATCAGAGCGGTTTGGCGGCGGAGGCGGCCCGTCATCTTCCGCCTGCGTCACGCATGGCAGGATTCCGAGAGCGAGTGACAGGGCGAGGGCTGAAAATGCCGGTTTTCTGTTCATGACTCCATCCTTTTTCTGAGTTTGCCTGAAAACAGAAAAACATCCGCGCCCGAGTGGTGCGGATGTTTTGCGGATACGGTTACAGAGTCGGCGCCGGGGCTTCCGGCATCAGCAGGAAGAGCAGCGGATCGTCCGGACGATTGTGTCCCATCGGTCCGCGCGGACCTCTCGGCCCTCTTTCTCCGTCGGCCATGGCGGCGCGCATCGGGGCTCCGAACCCTTCACCGCCGAACGGGCACTGCATCTGGGCACGCGGCGGTTCCTCCGGGCGTTCCGGGCGATCCGGACGCTCCGGACGTTCTTTGCGCTGGATCAGGCGTTCCACCTGTTTGCTCACTTCCTCATCCTTGTTCTGCAGGCGTTCCTTGGCTTTGGCCAGGGCTTTTTCCGCCCGGTCGATCATCAGTTTCTGGCGGAATTCGAAGGCGGCGGAGACCTGGGTTTTCAGGGCGGCCTTGGTTTCGTCGGTGGGGTTCGCCTTGTACGCGGCGAGTGCGTCTCCGACGTTCTTCACCAGTTCAGTGAGTTTGGCGCGTTCTTCTTCGGTCAGAATCCCGAGTCCGCCTTCGCGTCCGGGTCCGCGCCGCTGCATTCTTTCCGGGCGTTCCGGCGGCGGGGCCGGGGTCTCTTCGTCTTCCGCACGGGCGACGCACGGAACGATGCCGAGGGTAAGAAACAAGGCGGCGGCCGACAGTGCAAATGTTCTGTTCATAGTTCCATCCTTTTCCTGTTCTGATTGTTATGATGCCGGGTTCTTTGATGAACCTCTGATCATTTAACGCCGCAATTTCCCGCTTATTGTGGATGGATCGAAAAATTTTTGCACCCCGCCTTCCCCTTGTCCGGCACCGGCACCCTGCCGGTCTGGGGTCCGGGGGCGAAGCGCCCCGGCCGCCGGAGGCGGAGCTTCTCCTGTTCCGAAAAACGCTGAAAAAATGCGTTCCGTCGTATTTCCGTGGTGAGAGCCCTCCCTTCCGGTCGGGCCGGCTTTGCCGTACTCGTGCCTGCGAGCAGGGTACTTTTTTTCTCTTTAGACCCCGGACCGGCAGGGTGCCGGTGCCGGGAAAGGGTACTCCGGCCGCGCCCGGTTTTGTCAAAGAACGGAAAATTGACGAAAAAACGCCGGACCCGTCAATCAGGCCCGGCGTTTCTTCGCTATTTAACCGTGATATTTCTTAACTCAGTTCTGGTCAAGGCCATACTGCTTGAAGAAATAGTGGTTTTTGTCTCCGGCATCGGCAACCGCGTTGCTGATTCCGTCGATTTTCGTCCGGGTGTCGGTCGGCATGACCGATTCCGGTTCCACGTATTCGCATTCGGCAACCACCACCATCTGGGACTTGCGGGTGGATTCGGATTCCGTTCCGAAGAGATATCCGAGACCCGGCAGATCCTTGAGGTAGGGGATGCCGGACGAACCGCGCACCACTTCACGCTTTTCAAGCCCGCCGATCACGAACTGGTTCTTTTTGGTCGACACCATGACGTCGGTGTTCACCGCATTGCCTTCCTGGATGCGCGGGGCGCCGCTCGACTGATAGCCGATCAGCGAGGAGTTGTTGAGCGTGACCGTCAGCATCGCCGCTTCCGGCGCGATGGAGCTGGCCTTGACCGTCATCGTGAAGCCGAACGCGGTCGGGTTGCGGGTGACGATCTGCTGGTTGTCCTTCCCGACCACAAGGTCGGTGGTCTGGGCGGGCTTGTCGAACGCGTCGAGGATCGAGTCGAACGCCTTGGCGAACCAGCCGCCCTGATCGGTCGTGTCGTCGGCCGGAACCGTGTTGTCCACGTAGAAGAGTTCGGTCTGGCGCTTCAGCGTGCTGCTGGTGTTCTGACGGACCGTCACCTCTCCGGCGTGCGCGATCCGCGCCTTGCCCTTGCTGGCGAGGAAATCGAGGTAGCGCGAATTCCACTTCGGGTTGAAGTTGTAGAAGCTCGTGCGCTCCGAACCCTGGGCCCTCGACATGGTGCCGCCGTAAGTCGCGGCCCAATTGTCGCGGAACCGTCCGCCGGTGCTGAAGAAATCCATGCCCTCATTGTTCTTCCAGGACTGGAAATCCACGCCCAGCTTCTCGTCGTTCTCATCGTAGAGCTCGTAGACGCTGAATTTGATGCGGATTTCCGGAAGCGGAACGTCGTAGCGGTGGAGCATCTCTTCGATGTTCTTGCGGGAATAGTTGGCGGTGTTGAAGTAGAGGCAGTTGAGATCCGGGTCGAGAGCGACCTTGTCTTTGCCGCCGATCAGTTCGGTGGGGTCGTTCGACACGTTCATGCCGACCTTCTTGACCATTCCTTCCAGAACGCTGGCGGGAACGTTGGCCGGGAAGTAGACGTATTTCGGCGAGCCGGAGCTGTTGACCAGACCGGGCTTGTCGAGCGCCTTGACGATGTCGTCGATGCCCATGCCGTTCTCGTTGCTGTCGAAGCGGTAATCTTCGGCGGAGACAAACAGCAGGCCGACCCCGTCTTCGAATTTCAGGCATTCGACCGCGGTGTTGCTGCCGGTAACCCGCTTGGTCTGAACCATTTCACGCAGGTAGGAGCGGATGGCATAGGGGTCGGCGTACTGGAGCACGTAGGTCTTGGTCACGACGAACGGGTCGTTGTTGTCCCGGATGAAGTGAACCTTTTCAATTTTGTCCCCGACGCTGATCTGGAGGTTCGCCTGAACCTGGGTGTCCATGTAGGGGGAGGTGTTGGCGTTGTTTTCGCCGACCGACCCGCCCGCGCCCGGCACGAGCTGCGCCGTGGTCGAGAGGGAGCCGCTGACGTTGACGTCGGTCGCCGCGAGGAGCGGCAGTGCGGCGAGCCCGAAAAGGGTGGATAATGCGTATTTGCGAATCATTTGTATCTTCTCCATCTAAGTTAACGTCCGGCGGTCTGCGGAACGAGTTCGCTGAAGGCCTTGAGCTGGCCGCCGTATTCGGCTGGCGAGCTCTCCGGGTGGGCGAGGACGGTTTTCGCCGTGACAAAGAAATAGGTCTTCTCACGGTTGGTGGTGGTCGTGCTGAACAGGTATCCGAGCACCGGAATGTCCGAGAGGAACGGGATGCCGATCTTCTGCTCGACGTCGCTTTCCTTGCTCCACGAACCGATCAGCTTCTCATCGCCGGTGAGCAGATTGCAGTCGCCGGAGACCGAGCTGACTTCCGCCAGTTCCGCGCCGTAGTTGTTGCGCTCCACGACATCGGCGGTCTGGACGAGGTATTTAAAGGTCACCACCGCCTGGACGGAGTGGTTGTAATCAGCCGGCGCATACGGCAGCACTCCGGTCTTGACGTCGGCCGGTCCGCGGAAATTGATGCGCGGCGCGGTGATGGTCAGCCCGAGCGGCGGCGGCGCGGAGGAGAGCAGCGGGTCTTTCGCCCCGGTGGAGGACGCGGGCTGATTGATGCCGCCCTTCATGCCGACTCCGGAGATGCCGACCTGGAGCTGGTCGTTGTCTTTCTTGAAGATCGCCTGCGACTGCGGGGAGAATCCCAGCGAGAAGCTGGCGATTTCGCTGTTTTTCACGGTGAGGCTGGCCGTATTCGCCACGCTCGCTTTCCCGTTCTGCTCGAGAACTCGGATGAAGCTGGCGTCGAACTGCGGGGCGAAGAAGAATCCGCCGAATCCGCCCGAGGCGGCGTTGAGCGCGGCGGAACCGCCGGAGCTCAGGCTCATCGCGTCGAATCCGACCTGAAGCAGGTTGAGGCCCGGTCCGTTGCGCCAGGCGAGATAATCGATGCCGAGGTCGCGCAGCGTACTTTCGCGGACTTCGTAGACGGTGAATGCGAGGTTGACCATCGGCGCCGGCCGGTCCAGCCAGGCGAGATATTTGAGGAAGTCCTTGTCGTGATTGGCGCTGTCCTTCCAGTAGATGATGTTGGTCGTCGCGTCGTAACCGACAAAAGCGTCCTGGGAGCCGTTGGCGACGCCGGTGCTGACCATGATGTCCGCCATGACCTGGGCGGCGCGGTAGCGGGTCGGATAGAGATTGCGCGTGATGCCGGTTCCGCTGATCGGATCGCCCGGATTCTGGCTTTCCACCTTGGCGGGCCGGTCGAGTTTGGCAATCAGGTCATCGACATACGGCATCATCATGGTCGGGCAGCTCACCGTGAGGAGCTGTTCGCCTCCCGCCTTGTAGTTGATGCGGTTGACCGTCGATTGGGTGTTGTTGCGTTTGACCACGCCGAGGACAAAGGGGGTGACGTCGTTCGCCTGTAGATACTTGAGCTTGTAGACTTTGGAGACCATGAACTGCTGGGCGTCGTCCTGGACCAGGTGGATGGTTCTCGCATTTTCCGGCGGCGCAGCGGAGAGTGCCGCCGGCAGGAGCAGTCCTGCGGCGACAGTCAGGATCGTAGTGGATCGCTTCATACTGTTTTTCCTTTTCTTTATACCTGGGGGAAATGTCATACGCATACTATATCAAGATCATATTGTGTTTCCGTGAGGGGAAAATTAAATTTCTGTTACGGTCGGCCGGATTTTGCCCTTCCGGGGCGGTTTCCGGAAAGAACGCTTGCAAATTCGCCTCCTTCCGTTTAAATTAAAACAATCCGATCTCCGATTTATCATACAAGAGGAAAAAGCATGAAAAGACGAATGGCGACGGCCGTGCTGGCTGCAATCATGATACTTGGCCTGGCCGGGTGCAACACTTCTACTGTGACGATGCTTCCGCCGGTGGAGGGGCAGGCCGCTCCGTCCGGGGCGAAAGTCGCGGCGAACCTGGAGGCGGAAAACTGGGGGATCTTCCTCTTTTACGGAATTCCGCTGTGGAGCGGCAACCCGGGGCGGCCGAACCGGCGGGACTACGTCGTCTTCGGCAACCGGGTCAAAGAGAAGTATATGGACATGATGCTCCGGAAGTGGGCGAAGGAGATGAAGGCGGGCGGCATCGAGGAGCTGAAGACCCGGGAATCTTCGACCGGTTTTTTCTCGCTCTGGATTCTCTGGCGGCGCGAAATCAGCGCAACGGCGGTCGCCGTGGAGAAAAAGTGATCCCGGCGATTGCAAAACGGAAGGAATTCGAAAGGAACAAATCCGCAAGGGTTGCAAAATCCGACAGGACGTGATATCTTTCTACTTGACATTCCATGTCGAGACGTATTCATTCATCAATATAAATCAATGAGGGATTCGCATGAGCCGCAAAGTCATCATCGCCGGTAACTGGAAAATGAACAAGACCGCCGCCGAAGGCAAGGCGCTGGTCGAAGAGCTGAAGAAACTGGTCGCCGACGTCCCCGTCGCCAAGGCCGACATCGTCGTCTGCCCGCCGTTCACCACGATCGCCGCGGTCGCCGAAGCGGTCAAGGGGAGCAACATCCGTCTCGGCGCCCAGAACATCCACTGGGCCGCCAACGGCGCGTTCACCGGTGAAATCTCCGCCGATATGCTCAAGGAGCTCGGCGTCGAATATGTGATTATCGGCCACAGCGAACGCCGCCAGTATTTCGGCGAAACCGATGCGACGGTCAACCAGCGCGTGAAGGCGGCTCTTGCGGCCGGATTCGCCCCGATCGTTTGCGTCGGCGAAATGCTCGAAGAGCGCGAGGGTGGCCTGACCGAGAAGGTTCTCTTCACCCAGCTCGAAGGCGGACTGGCCGGACTCAGCAAGGAAGATATGGGCAAGGTCGTCGTCGCTTACGAACCGGTCTGGGCGATCGGCACCGGCAAAACCGCGACGCCGGAACTGGCCGAAGAGACCCACAACTACATTCGCCAGACGCTCAATGACATGTTCGGCAAGGAAATCGGCGAGGGCGTCCGCATTCAGTACGGCGGCAGCATGAAGGCCGATAACGCCAAAGAATTGGTCGCCCAGCGGAACATCGACGGCGGTCTGATCGGCGGCGCCGCTCTCAAGGCCGACAGCTTCTCCGCTCTGGTTCACAATGCGATTGCCGAGTAATCGGCAGGCGTTTTTGGAAAATAATTGGAAATATTAGTCAGCTTGCGGCAAAAAGGGGTTGACTTTTGATTCGATAAGCGCTAATATTATCCGGGGCCCGGGATACGGAGCATAGGGTTCTTGTGCTTTCGTATCCCGAAACTAACGAAACAAGAGGCGCGAATTTGTTATGATCATATTTCTTTATGTGTTGGTGGCGATTATTTCGCTGCTGGTGATCGGGATCATCCTGATCCAGCCGTCGAAGTCCGGCGGGATGGGTGCGGCGTTCGGCGGAATCGGTGAATCGGTATTCGGCGCCCAGGCGGGCAGCCATCTGACCAAGGCGACGGTGATTATGACCGGCGTGTTTTTTCTTCTCGCTTTGATTCTCGCCTCTTTGATCGGCCACGGGTATCGTGACGATTATTCCGTGTCCGGTGTGAGCACTCAGCTCGAAAGCGCCCAGCCGGCGCCGGAAGCTCCGGCGGCCGGAGCGGTCAAGCCGTCCGCGAACGGTCAGTCGGCGCCGGAAGCTCCGGCCGCTCAAACGAACTAATTGAATTCCGCAGGAACACTTCCTATGAAAAAACGGCTGCTTCTGGCGAGTTTGACCGCGATTCTCCTGTACGGGGCTTCCAATGTACAGGCGGCTCCGGCCGAGGAACTGTTTACCAAGATCAAAGTAAATCTCAGCACGAGCAACACTCCCAATCAGAGTACTTCGAATTCGACTCCGTCGACCTCCAGCTCGTGGCGCAACAAATGGCTGATCATTTCCGTCGAGTACACTCCGGTGCCGCAGGAGAAACAGCGTCACTCCTGGATCGATGACGCATCCCTCGATCTCCGCGTCATTTTCAATGGACAGTCGGACGGTCGGGCGCAGGCGGTCCTGTTCACCGGCAGAAGCCCGTTCTGGACCGTTCCCCTCGACAGCCGCAAGCATATCGCCACGATGATGATTCCGCCGCAGCTTCTGGATCGCTACCTTCCTTCGACCGGAACGGCCAGTACGGTCAGCACGAACACGTTTACGATTGAAGCGGCATTCCGTGACCGGGCCGGAACGGTGCTCGGCATCGGGTACTACGGTCAGCGCGGATGGCCGGATGAGAAGTACGCAGCCTATTTTTCCAAATTGAATGCGGGGGCCGTGCTGACAGTATCCGGCGCCATTCTCCCGCGCAACCGGACCCCGTGGGCACTCCACGAGGTTGATAATTTCGATCTTCTCAAGCCGGATACGGACAATGGCGGAATTCCTGCCAAATGAAGTGAATGCACGGATGTAAGAGGCCATTATTCATAACAACGGCGCCGGGAAATTCCCGCCTGGCGCAGAACATGTGGAACAATCATTGAAATGCCAAAAGAGAACACGGTTTTAACGATTGACGTCGGCGGCGACAGCCTGAAGATGGCCGAATTCGTTTTTCCGCCCGGCGGAGGGATCATGCTTCGGAAGTTCGCCTTCCGGAAGTTTGAAGAGCAGGAGGGCGACAATTTCGCCTTTACCCAGGCCTACCAGGAGATGATCGCGGAGCACAATTTCACTGCGAAAGCGGTGCGGTTGTCCCTTTCCGGGCAATCTTCGTTCTCCCGCCTGAGCCGGCTCCCGTCGCTTCTCGGCAACAAAAGCGCGATTGCGCGAATCGTCGAATACGAAGCGCGCCAGACCGTACCTTACGCGATGAGCGAGGTGGTCTGGGACTATCAGCTGATCCGCCACGCCTGGGAAGACCATCGCAGCGAGATGCAGGAAGACGGCAGCACGATCGAAATTTCCGAAGAACACGAAGAGTACGAAGCGCTGTTCGTGGCGGTGAAGACCGACCAGATCGTCCGCTATACCGATGTGATCGAAGATTCCGGCAAGAAGATTCTCTCGGTGGAGATTGCACCGGTCGCTCTTTTCAACGCGGCCAAGGGAACGCAGCTGCGCGACGATGAATGCGCGCTGATTCTCAACATCGGCGGACGCGGCTCCAATTTGATGATTTCGGATGGGAACCGGGTATTCATTCGCCCGATTCCGATCGGCGGAGATACGATTACCCAGCAGGTCGCCAAGGAATTCGGAATCGGGTTTCCCGAAGCGGAAGACCTCAAGCACCGTCACGGATTCGTCGCGCTCGGCGGCGCCTACGAGGAACCGGAGTCTGAGGTGGCGGCGACGATTTCGAAAATCGCCCGTAACGTGATGACCCGCCTGCACGGCGAAGTGAGCCGTTCAATCAACGTCTGGCGTTCCCAGCACGGCGGCCATCAGCCGAGCCGGATTCTTCTGGCCGGCGGCGGCTCGACGCTGCTCTACATCACCGACTTCTTCAGTGAAAAGCTGCGTCTTCCGGTGGAATACCTGAACACCTTCGGGGCGATCACCATCGACGAATCGGTCGACAAGGAGGAGCTTCAGGGCATCGCTCCGATGTTCCAGGAGATGATCGGCATGAGTCTGCGCAGCGTGACGCAGTGCCCGATCAATATTTCTCTGATTCCCGACTCCATCCGCAAGCAGGTGGAGCTGAATCGGAAGAAACCGTATTTCTATATTTCCGCGTTTTCCCTGATTATCTGTCTGTTGATCTTCTCGTTCGGCGTGAACAAGCGTCTGAATTTTGACCGGCAGCGTGTCGATCGCGTGCAGGCGAAAGTGGAGGCGACCAACAAGATGGTCAAACAGGTGGACGGGCTGGTCGGCAAATTGAATTCGTCCAAGAGCTCCTATGAAGAGCCGATGCAGTTCCTGCGGGACCGCTCGAAGTGGACCAATATGCTGACCGAGCTCGAGCAGCGTATGCCCGATATGATGTGGGTCCGGAAGCTGGAGGGGATCGGCGATGAAGTTCCCGTCGAAAATACCGCCGCTACGCCGGCGGCCGGAGATGTTCCGTTCGGCGGGGATGTTCCGTTCGGCGGCAATCCGTTCGGGCCGGGCGGCGAGGGGCCGGTGGCCGGTCCCGATTCCAAGCTTGCGCCTTCTCCGGCCGACCTTACTGAAGTCAAGCAGATCAGGCTGGTCGGCTACACGCTGATCATGGGAGCGAACCTTCTGGAGAAAGAGTTCCAGAAGCGGCTGAAGGATTCGACGTTTTTCTCGGATGCCGACGACGGTTCCGTTCTGGTTAAATACACGCCGGAAACCGATACGCTCAACTTGAGCTCTTTCGAGATGCTGATCAAGCTTAAGGAACCGATCAAGAAATAGTACGGAGAAGATACGGTGAAACGAATCATAAAGAATAATCTCGTCCTGATCGTCGTTCTGGGGATTTGCCTGGTCGTCACGATCGGACTTCTGGTCTGGACGGCGATGGAATACATCCAGATGTCGAACTATATCGCCCAGACCGGGCAGTTGCGTTCCGACATCGCCACGCTGATCAAAAAGACGCCGGCGCCGGTGGAGGGTAATATCCCGCTGATCAAAACCGATACTACGCTCTATGCCGGGGCGGCGGATAAATTGCGCCGACGGTTCGGTCATCCGTTCCTGCCGGCTATGGAGCAGTTTATTTCGGTTCTGCGCCAGAATGACGGCGAGCGGATCTCGCTGGCGAAATTCAAGGAAGATTTCCTGGTGGAATGGAACAAAGGGGATCGCACCGCTCAGAAGTATTCGGACTATAAATCGTTCCAGCGTCGCTTCCGCAATTGGCCCGAGGCGATGCAGGCCTTCCGGGCCGAGGCCGAGAAGGTGACGACCGAGCCGGTTACCGACAACAGCATCGACGAAGTGTTTTTGAGTGCGCTGGGGGTTCCGCGGCAGTTTGACAGCCGTCCGGAAAATCTGCAGCGTTTCATGGCCGAATATCGCCGTCGTCTGCTTGAGATCACCAAGGACAAGGTTTTGTTCGAGACCCCGGAGGCGGCGAATTTCTCGTTTACGATTGCGGGTACGACCGGCAATTCCGCCAATATCGGGCAGACGGCTTACCTGCCGGAAAATTTCCCGATGATCGCCCAGCAGTGGGAGATTCTCGGGGATATCGTGAAGCGCGCGTCCGAGTCCGGAATCTACAGCTTCGTTTCGTTCCGCAAGCGCGGGATTCAGCCGGAGAAGGTCGGCGGTTTCGATGTGTTCCACTATTCGATCGAAATCACCGGTACGATGGCGAGCTTTCGCAAATTCGTCAATCTGCTGGATCAGGCGTTTCTGGAGAACCGGGTCTACGTGGTGCGCAGTATTTTCCTCTATCAGGATGGCGACGGCGCCAAGAAGCTGCTGACGCCGGATGCGATTGTGCCGGTTCTGATGCCGGGGCTGGATTCGCGTGATTTTGCAGAGCCGGGCCCGGGTCGCCGTCGTCGGCGGCCGGATCGGTCGTTCCGGCCCGAAGGGGATATGAATGCCGCGGAACAGGCGGCGCGTGAAGAGGCCGCCCGAAAGGCGAGGGAGGAAGAGCAGAAGAGTCTTCCGTACAACCTTCGTACCGGTTACGGGGAGAAGCTGATCGGCAAGAGCGATTTGTGCCGGGCGATCATTGATGTGGAATATATCATGGAATCCGGCAACGGGGTTCAGTGAAGGCGGAGGTTCATTTTGGATTTCATAAAAAAACATTACGAAAAGCTGATTCTGCTTTTGCTCCTGGTGATTTTCATTGCGTCGATGTTTCACGTGCTGAATATCGTCAAGCAGACCGGAGAGATTCAGGAGCACCATCTCCAGATTCCGACCCGAGACCCCGATTATAAAATTCACTCTCCCGACGATCCGATTTTCGATGTGACGGAACTCCTGAAGAGCACCAGCCTCAACTGGATCAATCCCGGCCCGCGCAATCCGGCGGATGCCGATCATTATTCGGATTTGGCGTATGTTTTCCCGATTTCGCGCTGTCCTTTCTGTGGGAAGCTGATTCCTCGCTCCTATATGGAGAAAATGGAGGTTTGTCCTTTCTGCAAAAACAAGCAGATCGGCGGAGCCCCCTTCGCAAAGCCGCCGGTAGATTCGATTTCAACAGCGACTTTGCCGGACGAAGTGATGACGAAGTACGGCATCAACGCCAACGATCCCGATGCCATTTATTACGATCTTGACAAAGATGGTTTTTCAAACATCTATGAATACCTGAAGAAGACGGATCTCGCAGATCCGCGCAACCATCCGCCGCTCTGGCAGCGTCTGCGGGTGATCGACGTGGGCAAGGTGATTCTGCCGGTCCGCTTCATGGCGCTCAACACGCTCGACAACAAAGATCCGAAAATGTGGGAGCTCCAAATCAACAACGGCAAGTTCAGCGATCTGTATATGATCGGCCGCGAGCTTGAGATTGAGCACAAATTCTTCCGAATTGTCAATGCGGAGCATAAGGTTGCCGATGACAAGGGTACCCAGAAGGATGTTTCGGTGATCTACCTGAAGGAAGTCGATGGCGACCGCGAGTTGACGATGACGATCGGAGAGCCGGTGCGGTCCTTTGCCGACAAGGCGATCCTCGAAGACTCCGCCAATCCGGGAAAGCGTATGACGGTCAGCGTCGGCGATTCGTTCAGTCTCGGCAATCATCTGACCGGAACGGAGAGCTATCGCGTCAAGTCTTTCGATCCGAAGGAGAAGACGGTTCTTCTGGAGAATCCGGCCGTGTTCGAAGGCGACACGACCAAGGATAAGACCGGAGTCGCGATGCTGGTCACCACGTTCGGCCAGGTTCCGCCTCAGCTGAAGGTAAGGATTCCGAAGGTTCAGGAAGGTTTTGGGCCGGAAGGGCCGTATTATCCGGGTATGCCGGAGCCGGTTCGTCCGTCCCGCAGATGATGCATGGCCGGTGATGGTTGTTTGAGCTGAAACCGCAATTAGAAAAGACAGATTGATCAAATAAATCAAGGTAGACAACAAGCATGGAAATCTCAAACCGAAAGCTGTTTTCGCGGGGCGTAATCGCGATTGGTGTCGCGGTTGCGGTTTCCGGAGTTCCCGGCGAGCTATTCGCCGCGGATCAGCCGGAGACGGCGGCTGCGGTCGCGGCGGCGGCGAGCAAGGATGAAAAGGAGCTGAGTATCCAGGAGAAGGAGCTGCGCAGCAAGAAGTTTGCCGAGCAGGACGCCCGGATCGAAGCAGCCCGTAAAATGGACTTCGAAAATGCGAAGAAGGAATACCAGGCGGTCATTGCCGAACTGAGTGATCCTGCCCATAACTACGGCACTCTCGGCAAGGAACGCTGCCGGCTTTTCCGGAAGGAACTGGAACGGCGCAAGATGGCGCAGGGCCAGAGCCTGCTCAAGAAAGCGCGCGTGGCTGCGGCGGACGAGCTTTATCCGAACGCGATCCAGCTGGCGTCCGAGGCGAACGAGGTTTCCAAGCCGGAGAAGCAGGCGGACGGTTCGCAGGCGGATTCTCCGTTGCTTCCCGAAGTCGAGACCTTCATCGATTATTGCCGGACCCGGCAGAAGGCGATGGATTTCCGGACTGAGACCAGTGTTGTCACCACTTCTCCGCAATATGAGGCCAACACGGCGAAAATCAAGCGCCTGCTCAAAGAAGCGCGCGAATTTTACAACGCGCAGCATTACGAAGATGCGATTTCGCGTGTCGAGGATGTCTACCTCATCGACCCGTATCAGCGTGATGCGATCCAGCTGATGAACGACATCTACCGGAAAATCTATACCGCCGGGCTGAAACGCCGGCAGGCCGATGTGGAAGGCATCATGTCTTCCGGCATGTGGCAGTGGGTGGAGCCGGTTTTCCCGGTGAGCATTCAGGGCGGTCCCAAGACGACCGAGCGCAAGGACCCGGCCGGTCAGGGGACTCTGGCCAAGATGGAGCGGATTGTTTTCCCGCGCATCGAGTTTGAGGACATGAATGTGAAGTCGGTGTTGAGCTATCTCAACGACCGCAGCAAGCTTTACGATCCGGACAAGGAAGGCGTCAGCATCATGTTCGGTTTCGACAATCAGACCGCGGAGAAGCTCGGCAAGGTGACCATGAGCCTTTCGCGGATTCCGATGAGCGAAGTGATCCGTTACGTGTGCAAGGATACCGGCCTCAAGTACCGGATCGACCCGAGCGGCGTGATTGTCGGCCCCAATGTCGATGAGATGCAGATCCAGTATTTCCAGGTCCGCGGCGACCTGATTTCGAGCATCACCGGCGATGACAGCGCCGAGGCCGCCGCCGGTGGCGCGGCCATGGGCGGCGATTTCGGCAACGCTCCGGCGCCGGCGGCTGAGCCGGCGGCTCCGGCTGCTGCCGCCGGAGGCGGCGAGGGCGGCGATGCCGCGAAGGGATTCCTTGAGCGTCCGGCCGCTCCCCGCAAACCCTCGGTCACGGCGATGGCGCTGATGCGTTACTTCGAAGAGCGCGGCGTGCCGTTCGGCGAAGGCAGCTCGATTTCTTACGACAAGCGGGCCAGCAAGTTGATTGTCCGCAACACGATCGAAAATCTGCGCCGGCTCGATGAGCTGCTGCGGCAGTTGGACGGTATTCAGACTCCGCTGGTCATGGTTGAGATCAAGGGCATTGAAATCAGCGAAACCGACATGCAGGAGCTGGGATTCGACTGGTCGATGGATGTTCTTTCCAGAAATATGACGGCGGACTCCAACGGCGATATGGTGCTGAACTCCGGCGCCAACAACGGCTGGGCGTTCGGCGAGGGTGCGAACCGGTTGCAGAACACCCGCAACGGCACCGCCAATAAAACGCTTTGGGATATCAATACCGAGCTGATCAACAACATCAATATCTTTCCGGCGATTTTCGGCAAGCAGAGTATTTTCGGCTCCGATGTTCCGTTCAACCTTTATCTGACGGTGAATGCGTTGAGCCAGAACTCGCGGACGGAGACGCTGGCGGCGCCGAAGGTGATGACCACCAGCGGCAACAAGGCATCGGTGCAGATGGTCAAGACCTACTGGTTCCCGACGGACTGGGATACCTACGAGATCGACGATCAGGACACCGGTGTGACCATCAAGATTCCGACTCCGACGTTTGAGGAGTACGATGACATCGGCATCAGCTTCGATGTTACTCCGGTGGTGAACCCGGACAACTACACCATTACGCTCGACGTGAATCCGGTGGTCCGGAACTTCCTCGGCAAGGATGAATATCCGATCACCGTGATCGGCCAGCTTTCCCAGTATGTTCCGACCTACAATGCGTCGACGGGGCTGATCGACGGTTCCCATCTTCAGATTTCGTATGTGACAAACGTGTTCAACGTCTGGATGCCGATCATCTCCTCGCGCAAACTGCGGGTGAATGTGACGGTGTACGACGGAGAGACCATTGTTCTCGGCGGAATGATCGACAGTACCACCAACAAACGGACGGATAAGTGGCCGATTTTGGGCGACCTGCCGTTCCTCGGCCGTTTTTTCCAATCCCAGGCCGAGGATACTGTTCGCAATAATCTGCTGCTGTTCGTCACCACCCGGTTGGTGAATAACGACGGGATTCCGATTCGACGGAATCAGCGGAACGGCGCGCCGGATTTCCATCGGTAATTATTAACGCCGGAGGCATAAAGATATGTTGAATAAAGATTCAAGGTTGCTCGGGCTGACCGTTGCGTTCGGCATCGGATGCTTGTCCAGCGCGCTGGCGGCGGAAGCGTCGTCGGTTCCTGAGGTCACCCCCGATATGCAGAAAGTCATCAATCGGTACACGGTCGGCAAGGAGGCGGTGGAGACCGAGGGTGATGCGTTGTTCAAGGAAGGCAGTCGGCTGCTGATCGAAAAGAAATTCGACCAGGCCCGGGATTCCTTCATCAAGGCGCAGCGTCGGTTCGAACAGTTCAGCTCCGATGAGTTCCGCGACCGGGTCGCGGCTTGTCAGCGGATGATCAAACAGTGCTACATCAGCAAGGCGAAAGAGGCGATGCGCCTCGCCGATGAGCGGGTTCAGGCTCGTGACTTCGAAGAGGCGATCAAGCTTTGCGAGGAAGCGATCAAATACTGCCCCGAGGAGAGTGTCGCGCTGGAGGAGAAGATTTCGTTCTACCGCAAGCGCCAGGAAGCCGCCCGGACACGTGACGAAACCGCCCCGGACCGGCTGATGCCGGATCTGGCGCGCGAAAAATACGACATCGAGGTTCTTCTCCAGCAGGGGCGTGAACTTGCCGACAAGGGTGAATACACGAAGGCGCTTCGCAAATTCCAGGAAGTGCTTTTGATCGATCCGTACAATGCGACGGCGCTGCAAAATGTTCTGGCGACCAACAGCCAGATCGAGTGGATCGGGAAACAGCGTTTTGCGCCGACCCTGCGGAAGATGGTGACCGAAGTCGAGTGGAAATTTGCGATTCCGATCACGCCGGACTCCGACGGAGTCACCGGGACGGATCTTCTGCTTGACGGTCCGGTGAAGCAGACGGAGAAGGAAGGCAGTGCGCTTCAGAAGAAGCTTGACAGTATCATCATCCCGCGCATCGACTTCGAGGATGTGACGGTGGCGACCGCCGTGAAGAATCTGCGCGACCAGAGCCGGTTGTACGATCCGGAGCGTCTCGGTGTCAATATTTTCCTGCGTCGTTCGGACAATTCGGCGCTTGCGGCGCAGCCGGGCGGAGCGCCCGGAATGCCCGGAATGCCCGGAGCGGACCCGGGGATGGCGGTGCAGCCGAATCCCGGATTCGGGGCTCCCGATGCCGCTGCGGCCGGAAACACGATCCCGTCCGAGGAGCGTCGGATTACGCTCGGCGGCACGAACCGTTCGTTGATGGATGTCATTGTTCACCTGTGCAAACGGGCCAACATGCGTTACCGGGTGGAAAAGTACGCGGTGGTTCTCGCTCCGCAAGATGTAGCGCTGGACGATATGGAAACGCAGATATTTCCGGTGGAACAGTCGGCGCTGGCCTCTATTCCGGGCGGCGGAGACGACCGTGCGGCGCTGCGCAATTTCTTCGTTGAAAACGGCGTCGATTTCCCGATCGGCTCCAAGATCGTCTACGACACGCGCATCAGCCGTCTGATCGTGACGAATACGGTGGAAAACCTGCGCATGGTCTCCAATGTGATCAGCGAAGTGCTCGACCAGCAGGAACCGATGGTTCAGGTCATGGTCAAATTCATTGAAATCTCGCAGAGCGACCTCAAGGAACTGGCGTTCAACTATCAGGTTGCGATCAACGCCAACTCCTCGCCGGGCGGCCGGACCGTGGTGATGCAGGAGAACTCCAACGAGCTGCTGCGCTACTATCGCGACACCGGCGGCGACGCCGCTGCGACGACCACCCGGAACCCGGTGCAGGAGAGTACGTTCTCCTATATCTGGGAAAATTCCGACGGGACCCGCATTACCGGCTCCATGTTCGCGCTGAATTGGGCGGACAGTGCTGATGTGCTCGCTTCTCCGCGGGTGACCACCCTGCCCGGCCAGACCGCGCACATCGAGATGGTAACCGAGCGCTTCTTCCCGGAAGACTGGGAAACCGTCGACTTGAAGAGCAGCGACAGCAGCAATACCTCCGGCGACAGCAACAGCTCGACGAGCTCAAGCTGGATCACGACCCGCGCCGACCCGCAGCCGAAGTTCGAATCCGAGCCGCGGAAGCTGGGTATTGTGTTCGACATCACCCCGGAAGTGGACCGCGAGCGCCGTACGATTACCGCTCCGATCGTCTTCCCGATCCAGACGTTCTCCGGCTGGATGGTGTTCGATGCGCGTACCACAAGTACCGACGGGGAGTCGAACAGCGACGACGACTCGTACTTCAAAATGCCGATTTTCGACCGGCGCGAGATCAATACCATGATCACGGTGTATGACGGTGATACCGTGGTGCTCGGTGGTGTGGCTGCCGATACCACGAGTACGATTCTCGACAAGATCCCGGTGCTGGGCGACCTGCCTTTCGTCGGACGGCTGTTCCAGTCGCATTACACGAATGCGGAAAAGCGCAATCTTCTGGTTTTCCTGACCTGCAAACTGGTCAAGCCGGATGGGACGCCGTTCTTCCCGCAGGAAGAACGCAATCGCGGCGTGCCGAAGTTCGGGCAGAATTACTTCTGATTCGGACGTGACAGCAAAAAAATGCGGGGCAGGTTTTCTGCCCCGTTTTTTTTGTGAATCGGGATTGGGGGTTGACCCCGGCCGGAATCTGCGCTACATTAATGCGCGAAAGGAAACGAATTCATGGTTGCCACTGTTGTTCTTACTCATACCGCCGACTTTTCGAGTCCGGTGACGATCCTTGCGCTGGTATTCATCGCGCTCGGGGTTCTTTTTATTTTTCTGTACAATTCCATGGCGATGCGGCGGACCCAGCTCGATCGCCAGATCGAGCTGATCCGGATGATCTTGAGACGGCGGGCGGAATTGGCTGCCGAGCTGATTCCGGGCCTGCCGTCTGCGGGTGCCGCGGTTTCGATTGCCGATCTGCTTTGCTTCGACGAAAGGACGGCGGAGCTGGTCGTGAAATTGCCGGAGCCCGACCGGGAGAAGTTGGAAGAGTACCGGAAGCTGGAATCCAGGCTGGCGGAAGCGCTCGAATTCGGCCGGAGTGCTCTTCTTCATTACAACCGGATTGTCGAACAGCCGGAAGCGCGCCGGATCATGAAGCTTTTCCGCTTCAAGCCGCGTGAAAAGTTCTGACGGCATGAAAAAAGCCGGGAATGCGCAACTGCGGCGTTCCCGGCTTTTTTATTTCTGCTTTGTTCAGATGACGCGGACCGCCAGTTCATAGGAGTCGCCTTCTGCGACGGCGGCGGCGCTGGTCACCGGGTTGGTGAAGTCGGCGAAGATGCCGCCGTCCACCACATAATTGACCGCGCAGCGGACACAGGTTCCGTCGAAGCCGTCGGTCACCTGATCGTCGCAGGGACGGTTCTTTTCGTAAGTGGAGAGGTAACGGACCTGCCCCGGAACGAGATCGAATTCCCGGACGAGGAGCGCGTCTTTGCGGATGATGCCGAGATAGCCCTTGCGGCATTTGCTGCCGACGACGGCGACGATGCGCGGGGTGTCGAGCGAATCTTTCTCATAATCCATCGCGAGGAGCGGAAGCGCGATGGCGTCGCGGGCCGGATAGCCCATCGCCAGTTTCTCCACGATCGGGTCGGTCTGGGAGCCGTTGGTGGCGACCGCCCATTCCCCGGTCAGCCGGACGCAGTTGTAGGTGATGTACGGATTTTTTCGCAGATCGCCCTCGAATCCGGGGCGCGGCATGATTGCCACCTGGTTGCCGCTGAGCACTGCTTCGCGGTTCGGGAAGGAACGGGAGGAGACGCGATACATCGCCGCCGCCTTGCCGTTTTCCGTCATGCCGATCGCTACAATTCGTCCGAGATACATAATTTCACCTGATCCATTTGGTTGAAAAAGAGTTCAGTCTATAAAATACGGCCTCGCGACCGGAATTTCAAACTGCCGGATGGAAAAAGTAAGGCCTCGGACGCAAAGCGGCCGAGGCGGTCGGCACCGGGTAAGGGAGCGGTCCTTCCGCGTCCGGCGTCTAATTGCGGGAAAAATCATGCATCCGACTGGCAATTTTCACCGGGTTCCTGTATATTTGTTGGGAATAGTATCGGTACAGCATACGGAGGAGCCATGTTTCATTCCAGGGACATCGTCACTGCGATCGAAATCGGCACGTCGAAAATCAACGTGTTGGTCGGCGAAGCCGGTCCGGAGGGGCGGGTGAGCGTCGTCGGCCGCGGTTCCGCTCCCTCCGCGGGTTCGGTGGTAAAGGGCGAGATCGAAGATATGGATCTCGCCTTTGAACAGCTCGGCAACGCGATTGCGGATGCCGAAAGCGCATCGGAAGGGCTGCTCAACAGCACCAAGGTGGTCGTGGTCGCCGTGACCGGCTGCCGCATGGAGGCGTTTCAGGGCATCGGTTCGGTGGTGGTGCGGAACGAAGAGCACCGGGTGACCAACAAGGAACGGCTCGAGGCGCATGAAAACGCCCGCGTCCTTCATCTGGCGACTGGCCGCGAAATCATCAACAGTTCCGAATCCTATTTTACAATCGACGAACGGCGGATTCGCAATCCGCTGAATCACACCGCCAGCAAACTGGAGGCGTATGTCCATGTCGTGCACGCGGACGCGGCGCGGCTGGAGAACTTCCGCTCAATCGTCCGCGATTCCGGATTCGAGGAGGCGGCGGTCGAAGTCGCTTTTTCGCCGCTGGCCGACGATTTCGGCATTCTCTCCGACGAGGAGCGTGAACACGGGGTTCTGCTGGTCGATCTCGGAGCAGGGACCACGGAGTTCGTCGTCGAATACAACTCCGGCGTCCAGGCGTCCGGTGTGCTTCAGGTCGGGTTCGACCACATCTGTAACGACCTGTCGCTCGGACTTGACCTGCATATCGACGTCTGCCGGAAGCTGTTCGAGGAGAAAACTTTGCAGCGCGCGATCCGGGACCGGCGCGAATTTATGGAGTTCCCGAGCTCGACCGGACGGGTGCGCCGGATTCCGCTGCCTTCGTTCGAGGCGATTGTCGATGCGCGGTTGCGCGAGACGTTTGAAATCATCCGTTCGATGGCTGCGTCGCAGGGGGTGTCGGGGAGTCTCGACGCCGGCGGTGTTTTGACCGGCGGCGGAGCGCTGTTCGACCGTACCTCGTCAATTTTCCGCGAAGTGTTCGATATGTCGTGCCGCATCGGGCAGCCGTTCGAGGCTGGCGGCGCCTTGACCGGGCTGGATACGCCGCGCTGCAGCACGATCTGGGGCGCGCTGAAAATCGCCGGTTACTATAATGAACTCAATGCCGGACAGAGCGGTCGCGGCATGGTGGGCAATTTGATCGACGCGGTCGATGGCGTCCTGAACCGGACGAAGATGGGTTGGCGGAACATCAGGGGCGCGTTGAAGGGATAACGGCATGCAAAGCAAAGAGATCACTGTGCTTGGAATCGGCGGGACCGGCTGCCGGATCGTCGGGTCCCTCAAGGAAAATCCGCTTTCGGCTCCGCTGCGGCTGCTTGCCATCGACAGCGATACGGCCGGGCTGGAGCGTTCCGGGCTGCCGGAAGAGGCGCGGCTGCTGGCCGGAGCCCGCTGGCGTTCCGGGCGCGGCTGCGGCGGAAACGTCCTCGACGGTCAGCGGGTCATCGCGCATGAACGCGCCAGAGTGGAGAAACTGCTGGAGGGGGTGTCCTTTCTGCTGGTGATCGGCGGTCTCGGCGGCGGCACTGCGTCGGGCGGAATGCCGGTGGTGCTTTCCGTTGCGCGCAAGCTGGAGATTCCGACGCTGTTCGTGGTCACGCTGCCGTTTACGCTCGAAGGCCACAGCAAACGCAAAATCGCCGAGGATACGGTGAAGGACGAGCTGCTCGGGTTGGCCGACGCCGTGATCTGTCTGCCGAACGACCTGTTGTTTTCGGTGCTGGAAGCGACGACGCCGCTTTCCAGCGCTTTCAAATTGGCTGACCAGGAGCTGTCGCGGACAGTCCTGGCGTTGACCATGGTGCTGCTGCACGGAAATCTGCTGGCGGCCGACTTCGGAAATTATATCACCCTGCTGCGGCGGCGGAAGAGCTTCTGCAGCATCGGCGTCGGCATCGCCTCCAGTGAAATCGACGGTGAAAATCGCGGGGAGGCGGCGCTGGAACGGCTGCTGCATTCGCCGCTGCTCGGCGGAGCCGACAAACTCGGCGATGCGGATGCCGTCATTTTTACCCTGCTCGGCGGCCCCGAGCTGACGCTCGGCGAAACGAAACAGCTGCTGGAGCTCGCCGGGCGGCAGGCCGGTTCCGAAGCGCAGTTGATTGTCGGTGCGGCGACCGGGGAGGACTGGAGCGGGCGGATCATGCTTGCCGCGGTCACCGTCAAATTCGACGCCGAGAGCGAAGCCGGAGAACTGCTCCGGACCAGCGCGGAACGGACGCCGAAGCGAACCCGTTCCGCCGCGGTTTCCGCTCACGTATCCGACGCGGACCAGCTGGTACTGCCGCTGGAGCCGATCTCCAAGGGCGTGATGGAGCGCGGCGCTCAGGTGAAGTGGGGGAACGAGGACTTGGATATCCCGACGTTCAAGCGACGCAATATCATGATTGACAACGGAAAACGCGGTGGCGGCAGTGAGTGAGATCGAACGGGCCATCAGCCGGGCGAATTTGCGGCAGGCGGCGCTGATCGCAGTGCCGTGGATTCTGCTGCAGCTGGGATTGTTCTGGGCATTGTCCAGCCCGGCGGCGGGGGAGAACGGCGTGGCGCTGATCGGCATCGCCGTGCTGGCGATCACCTTGGCGCTTGCCATGTTTTATCGCCAGGCGGACGCGGAATCGGCGAACCTCATGATCCGGCAGATGGATTCCGATCTCGAATACTACGGGGTGTTCACCTGGTTCCGACAGTGGGCGGAGCAGCTCGAGCTGACCCGGAAACGCTGTCCGGGCTACCTCAATACGCTGCGGCTGAACTACGTTGCATTGCCGCTCGCCCTGCTTGCCTTTATCCTGCAGTTCTGGACCGCGGCGGTGCTGCTGCTGCCGGTCTGGCTGATTACCGGAATGTTGGTCCGCGCCGCTATGGCGCGCGCCGTCCTGGAACGGGAAGTCCCCGCCTTCCGCCCGACCGGCTGGAAGTTGCTGGTGCTTCTGCTTCTGATGTATCTTAGTTGGGGAGGGATGCGCTATCTGGCCGATCACGCCGAGCAGGAGTACGAGGGGGAGCTGGCGAAGATGAAACAGGCCGGGGAACCGGTTTCCGCGGCCGATTTGCGCGAACGGTACCGCTTGAATGGACGAAATGGAGCCGAATTGGTCGCCGCATTGGAAGAGATCCCGGAAATTCCCGATTCGCTCCAGGAACTGGCCGCTCCGGTCTGGATCGGCAACGCTCCGCCCGACGGCTATGTCGGGATGGAGAAGTTTCTCTTCGACCACGGTGACCTGATGCGCAAGCTGGCTGAACTCGGCGCGATTCCGACTGCGCGGCTCGGGTATGACTTCGACCGGGGATTCGAGGGCGTCGATGATACGCAGGAGGCGGTTTTGCGCTATCGCAGGCTCTTCCGGCTGGAGGCGTTACGGTTTCTGACCGCGGCCAGCGCCGGGAACGACCGGCAGGTCGTCGAAAGCTGGATTGCGATGGGCAACTTGCGCCGTCAGTTGAGTCGGGAGCCGGCGCTGATTTATGTATTGATCTCAATGGCAATGGAGTCGGAGCGCATTGATCTTCTGGAACGGCTGGTCAATGAATTCGGCATTCACTCCGAGGAGGTGCGCAAAGCACTTCTGGCGGATCTCGCCGCCACCGAGGGTGAATTGTCCGCCCATTTCGGCCTTGCGCTTCGCGGGGAGGCGGCGCTTTCGCTGATCTCCGGCTTCGGTTCCGGGAAGGAGAGCCTGCGCGATGCCGGTTTTGACGAATGGTTTCCCGCCATGGAGTGGGCCGAATTCAAGACGCGGATGCTTTATCTGAGAGGAATTGCGCTCTGCTGCGGCCTTGCGGCGAACGGGGGAGCGGCGGAAGGATCGCCGGAAGCGCAGTTGAGCGCATTGTCATCCGGAGCGCTGTCCGTGTCGGGGGAAGTTGCTACGTTCGCCGCGGCGACGAAGCTCTTTCTCGGGTTGCTGCGCAAGGTTCGCGCTGCCCGGATTGGCCTCGTGCTGGACGATTACCGTCGCGCACACGGAGGCTTCCCGGAATCGCCGGAGGGGTTGAAGGGGCTTTCTCCGCACGATTTGCAGGACCCCGGAACGGGAGCTCCGATGCGGTATGTGAGCGGATTCCGGGCCGACGTGGTCGATATTCCGACTGGTAAATCGACTCGGACCGCTTTCGAGGGGGTCGAAGTCGGTGCGGGAAAAGAAGGGTTCCGCCTCCGCCGATAGGAGGCTCGGAGGCTGTTGCAGGGGAGAATCCCGGTGATTTTCTCTCGCGGAGGCCGTTTTTTTCAAAAAAAATGATTATTTCAATTTGCAAATACGGTCAAGTGGAATATATTAGAAAATGTGACCGGCGCTCACGATAAGACTGTGCTGGTTGCGTAAGTTGATTGTGCTCGGGTGGCGGAATTGGCAGACGCGTATGGTTGAGGTCCATATGGAGTAATCCTTGGGGGTTCAAGTCCCCCCTCGAGTACCATTTAGATGACAGACATTGATCGGTTCCGAGTGCGGAAAATGAGCCGGCGTGGGGAAAGACATGCCGGTCTCTTTGTCGGAAGCGGTCGGGTTTTTGTAATAGGGTGATGCCCACATAGCTCAGTCGGTAGAGCACATCCTTGGTAAGGATGAGGTCAGCGGTTCGAATCCGCTTGTGGGCTCCATTTTGTGTTTGGCGACGCGGATAAAAATCTCAGTGGAGAAACTCTAAACCTTTCAGGAGGGAAACATGGCTAAGGAAAAATTCGAAAGAACCAAGCCTCACGTCAACATCGGAACCATTGGTCACGTGGACCACGGCAAGACCACTCTTACTGCCGCCATCACCATGGTGCTGACCAAGAAGTTCGGCGGCAAGGTCATGAGATATGACGAAATCGATAATGCGCCGGAAGAAAAAGAGCGCGGCATCACCATCAATACTTCGCACGTCGAATATCAGACCGCGAAACGTCATTATGCGCACGTTGACTGCCCGGGACACGCCGACTACGTCAAGAACATGATCACCGGTGCGGCCCAGATGGACGGCGCGATCCTCGTGATCGCCGCGACCGACGGCCCGATGGCGCAGACCCGCGAGCATGTGCTCCTCGCCCGCCAGGTCGGTGTGCCGGCGATGGTCGTTTTTATGAACAAGGTTGACCAGCTTGACGACCCCGAGCTTCTCGAGCTCGTCGAAATGGAAATCCGTGAGCTGCTCTCCAGCTACGACTTCCCCGGCGACGACACCCCGATCATCAAGGGTTCCGCGCTCAAGGCGGTCGAGGCCGAAGGCAATCCGGATGATCCGGCCTGCGCCTGCATCCTTGAGCTCATGGATGCGGTTGACAGCTTCATTCCGGAGCCGAAGCGCGACATTGACCAGCCCTTCCTGATGCCGATCGAAGACGTGTTCTCGATCGAAGGTCGCGGCACCGTGGTCACCGGTCGTATCGAACGCGGTATCATCAAGCTCAACGACGAAATCGAAATCATCGGTATCCACCCGACCGTCAAAACCACGGTCACCGGTATCGAAATGTTCCGCAAGCTGCTCGACCAGGGCCAGGCCGGCGACAACGTCGGCTGCCTGCTCCGCGGCACCAAGAAGGAAGACGTCGAACGCGGCCAGGTTTTGGCCAAGCCGGGCTCGGTCAATCCGCATACCCAGTTCCAGGGCGAAATCTACGTTCTGTCCAAGGAAGAAGGCGGCCGTCATACTCCGTTCTTCAACAACTATCGTCCGCAGTTCTACTTCCGTACGACTGACGTGACCGGCACCATCACTCTCAAAGAGGGTGTGGAGATGGTCATGCCGGGTGACAACACGACCATCAACGTCGAGTTGATCTGCCCGATCGCCATGGAAAAGGGTCTGCGTTTCGCGATCCGTGAAGGCGGCCGCACGGTTGCCTCCGGCCGGGTCACTGAGATCATCAAGTAAGATCTCCCGTTTCGAATCCCCCCGGGCCGCCGGAAAACGGCGGCTCGGGAGTTTCTTTAACACGAGAGCAAGTTATCATGCGTGAACTGGTAATTCTGGAATGCACCGAGTGCAAACGTCGTAACTACACGACGATGAAAGAGAAGCGCAATACTCCGGAACGTCTTGAAAAGAAGAAGTTCTGCAAGTTCGAGCGCAAGCATACGATTCATAAAGAGACCCGCTAAGGGATATTCTTTCCAGTCAGGAGAGTAGCTCAGTTGGCTAGAGCGGCGGTCTCCAAAACCGCAGGTCGTGAGTTCGAGCCTCACCTCTCCTGCCATTTTTTGTGAAACAGTCGAGAACCAGGTAGGGACAGAGATGGAAAACGGCAAAAAGCGCACCGGTGCAGTCGCCGGCTTTGATTCGATTACCGGGAAAATCCGGCGCTTTATCTCCGACACGATGGCCGAACTGGGCCGTTGTACCTGGCCGACCCGTCAGCAGCTCTTTGAGTCCACCATTCTGGTGGTGGTCAACATTGCGATTCTGGCGCTTTTTGTTGCCGGCGTCGATTGGATTGCTGCCTGGGTGATTCGTCTGATTACGGTCGGAAAGTTTTAGAAAGAGAACAAGAATGAACGATTCAGTTGATGCCGGACGCGACAGCCGCGGCCAGTGGTTTGTGATTCATACTCTTTCGGGACACGAGAACAAGGTCCGGGATACAATTCTGCGCCAACTTCAGAACGGCGATCAGGTCCCGGTTTACGAGGCGTTCATTCCGACGGAAAAAGTGACCGAAGTGCGCCAGGGGAAGAAGACGACGACGACCCGCAAGCTGTTCCCCGGCTACATCTGGGTCCGAATGGACCTTTACGACGAGCTCGGCATGGTCGATGAAAAGGCGTGGTATTTCGTTCGCAGCATTCAGGGGGTTCTCGGGTTCCTCGGTGGTGTGAACAAGCCGACGCCGCTGCCGGATGAGGAAGTGGAAGAACTGCTGCGGCCGGTCCAGGCCGGAGAGACGCCGACCGCCCGACCCAAGATCGAGTTCGAGATCGGTGAAATGGTACGCATCAAAGACGGTGCGTTCGAGAATTTTGAGGGAGCGATTCAGGAGATCGACAACGAGCGCGGCAAGCTGAAGCTGATGGTCTCGATCTTCGGTCGTTCCACTCCCGTGGAATTGGAGTTCTGGCAGGTCGAGCGCACCGTTTGACGGTGACTCGGGGCTTTTGTAACATGTCGTAAGATTCACTGGTGGCGGGATACCTGTCGGTCCGGACCACCTTTGGAATCGGAAAAGGAAAAGTAATCATGGCAAAGAAGATTACAGGCTTGATCCGGTTGCAGATTCCGGCGGGTGCCGCGACTCCGGCTCCCCCGATCGGCCCCGCCCTCGGGCAGGCTGGCTGCAACATCATGGAGTTCTGTAAGCAGTTCAATGCCGCCACTCAGTCACAGAGCGGATTGGTTATTCCTGTCGTGATCACGGTCTTCCAGGACCGGTCGTTCACGTTCATCTGCAAGTCGCCTCCGGCGTCGATCCTTGTCAAAAAGGCGGCGGGAGTGGCTTCTGCGTCGAAAAAGCCGGGCTTTGAGAAGGCCGGCAAGATCACGCGTGCGCAGATCCGTGAAATCGTTCAGATCAAGAAGAATGACATCAACGCCCGTAGCGAGGAAGCGGCAATGCGCATCATCGAAGGAACCGCGCGCAGCATGGGAATTGAGGTGGTCGATGCGTAGAAGTAAGCTTTACAGAAAGCAGTTGGAAATCGAAGGTTTCGATTCTCTGCAGCGTTACGGCGTTGCCGAGGCAATTGCGCTCCTCAAGAAATTCCCGGGCGTGAAGTTCGACCAGACCGCCGAAGTGGCGTTCAAGCTGGGCGTCGATCCCCGCAAGTCGGACCAGACGGTCCGCGGCGCGGTGGCGTTGCCCGCCGGTACCGGCAAAGCGGTTCGCGTTGCCGTGGTCGCCGACGGTGCTTCCGCTGTCGAAGCGAAGGAGGCTGGCGCCGACATCGTCGGGTTTGAAGACTTGGTCGAGAAGATCAAGGGCGGCTGGCAGGATTTCGATATCCTGATCGCCACTCCGGATGCGATGCGTCTGGTTCGTCCCCTCGGTCGTCAGCTCGGTCCCCGCGGCCTCATGCCGAACCCCAAGACCGGCACGGTCACCGACCAGGTCGGCAATGCGGTTCGCGAAGCCAAGGCGGGTCGCGCCGAATTCCGCGCCGACCGCGGTGCCTGCGTCCATGTCCCGTTCGGCAAGATGTCTTTTGACGACAACGCTCTGAAGAGCAACTTCGACGCGATCGTCGATGCGCTTCTCAAGGCGAAGCCGCAGACGGCGAAGGGCTCCTATATTCTCTCCTGCACGATTGCCGCGACGATGACGCCCGGCGTCAAGATCAATCCGAAAGAGTTTGGGAGAGCGAAGGAATGAGAAACGAAAAGCATTTTCTGGTCAAAGAGATCAGTGAGAAGATCGGTTCTTCCGATTACGTTTACTTCGTCTCGTTCGCCGGTCTCAAGGTCAAGGAGCTCGAAGATCTGCGCGGCCAGCTCGCCGCCCAGTCTGCTTGCTGCCATGTTCTGAAGAACACGTTGATCAAGAAGGCTTGCGAGCTCCTGAACATCAGTGGTGCGGATTCCATCGCGCTCACCGAGGGCACCGCCATGGTGTTCGGCAACGGTGACTGCGGCGCGGTGGCCAAGCTGCTGCTCGAATACGGCAAGAAGAATGAGAAGCTGGCTGCCAAGGGTGGTTATATGGAAGGCGAAATCCTTTCCGCCGCCCAGGTCGGCAGTCTTGCCGAGCTGCCCTCGAAGCCGGTGCTTCAGGCGATGCTCCTCGGCGTTCTGCAGGCTCCGTCCCGGAACCTGGTCAGCGTTCTCAATGCCAAGGCGGCAAGCATCCTGAATGTGCTCAACGCCTACAAAGACAAAGTTGAAAATAATTAAGCCAACGAACAATCATGGAGGCATTTAACATGTCGGAAGAAAACAAAATGGAAGAGTTCGTCTCGTACGTCGAGAATATGACCGTTCTGGAGCTTTCCAAGCTGGTCAAGACTCTTGAAGAGCGCCTCGGCGTCAGCGCTGCGGCTCCGGTCGCGGTTGCCGCCGCGGCTCCGGCTGCTGCTGCCGCGGCTGCCGAAGAAGAGAAGACCGAGTTCGACGTGATCCTCGCCGGCTTCGATGCCGCGAAGAAGATCGGCGTCATCAAGGTCGTCCGCGAACTCACCGGTCTCGGTCTCAAGGAGGCCAAGGACCTGGTCGAAGGTGCCCCGAAGTCGCTCAAAGAAGCGATCACCAAGGACGAGGCCGAGAAGCTCAAGAAGCAGCTCGAAGAGGCCGGCGCCAAGGTCGAAGTCAAGTAACTTCGGTCGTTTTGCTACGGCGGAGGCGAATTTTTCGCCTCCCGCCGTTTTTCCGTCTCCGGATTCCGGAGATTTGCTTTCCGGCGACAGCAAGCTTGATGTGGTCTTTTGTTGAAGCGGCTGCGCCAAAGGCCCGGACTGATGGTTTTTTCGGTTCGTGTCTTCCTTGAATTTCAGAAAAAAATCGAATATTTCCGAACTGACGGCGTGGTGTTTTGCCGGCAGGTCGGTTTCTTTGTGTTTCGGCTATTGGGTTTTCAGGCGGTTTTCGCCCCGGACCGGGCGGCGGGATGGAAAGATTCCCGGATCGTCTTTGAATTTTATACATAGTTTCATCCTATAAACAGACAGGCAGGGTATGGCAAAACGAATCAATTATGGGAAACTCCGGGATGTTCTGGACGTGCCGGATTTGATTGGTCTCCAGGTGGATTCCTACCGCGATTTTCTGCAGCGCGATATTTCCGCGGCGGAACGGAAGAACCAGGGACTCCAGGAAGTTTTCAATGAAATTTTCCCGATCGAGAGTTTCGACAAGCAGATGTCGCTCGAATTTGTCTCCTATGAGATCGGCAACGCCAGCGAGCACAAGGGCGACGTTGTGGACTGCATCAAGGACGGCAAAATCTTCGATGCTCCGCTCTACGTCGATTTCCTGCTGAAAGTGAACGGCACCGAGGTTCCCGAGCGCGTCTACATGGGCGACATTCCGATCATGACCGATCAGGGCACCTTCATTATCAACGGCGCCGAGCGCGTCATCATCAGCCAGCTGCACCGTTCGCCGGGCATCTGCTTTGAGAAGAGCCGCCACTCTTCGGGCCGCACGCTTTATTCGTACCGGATCATTCCGGACCGCGGATCGTGGATGGATGTCCAGTTCGACATCAACGACTTTATCTTCATCTACCTCGACCGCCGCCGCCGCCGCCGGAAGTTCTACATCACGACCTTCCTGCGCGCCATCGGCTACCCGACCAACCGCGACATCCTCTCGCAGTGCTACGAGGTCAAGAACTACACGGTCTCGCAGCTGCTCAAGCAGAAGGATCTCTCCGGTTTCTACACCATCGACGACATCACCACCGACGACGACGTGGTGGTGATCGACGAACTCGTCCAGCTCACCGAGAACCACCTGAAGCAGCTGGTCGACGCCGGAATCAAGGAGCTCGAGCTCGCCTATGTCGCCGACGGCGACAACTACCTCATCGGCTGCATGCGCAAAGACCAGGTCCGCAACGAGGAAGACGCCCTCAAGGAGATCTACCGCCGCATGCGTCCGGGCGACCCGACCAACATCAACAACGCCAAGCTGCTGATCAAGCGCCTCTTCTTCGACAACCGCCGTTACGACCTCGGCGCGGTCGGCCGCTTCAAGCTGAACGAACGGCTCAAGGAAGACATTCCGCTCACCCAGCGCATTCTCGACCCGAAGGATCTGATGGCGGCGACCCGGATGCTGATCAAGCTGCGTCACTCCGGCGGGCAGGTCGACGATATCGACCACCTCGGCGCGCGTCGCGTCCGTACCGTCGGCGAGTTGCTCCAGAATCAGTGCCGCGCGGGTCTTCTGCGCACCGAGCGTCTGATCCGCGAACGGATGACGTTCGACGAGCAGAATGTGACGCCGTCCAAGCTGGTCAACCCGAAGGCGTTCGCCGGCGTGATCCGCGACTTCTTCGCACGCAGCCAGCTGTCTCAGTTCATGGACCAGACCAACCCGTTGAGCGAGCTGACCAACAAGCGTCGTCTCTCCGCGCTGGGTCCCGGCGGTCTTTCGCGTGACCGCGCCGGCTTCGAAGTGCGCGACGTGCACCCGAGCCATTACGGCCGCATCTGCCCGATCGAGACGCCGGAAGGTCCGAACATCGGTCTGATCTCTTCGATGTCGCTTTACGCGGTCATCGACGAGTACGGATTCCTGGAGACCCCGTATCGCAAGGTCGTGGACGGCCAGGTCACCGACCAGATCGACTACCTGACCGCCGACAAGGAAGAGCATTTCGTGATCGCGCAGGCCAATGCGCCGCTCGACGCGAACAGCCGCTTCGTCCGCCCGACGGTGATGAGCCGTCTGAAGGGGGAAAACGAAGAGCATCCGCGTGAAGAGGTCCAGTACATGGACGTTTCGCCGAAGCAGCTGGTCAGCGCCGCCGCCGGCATCATCCCGTTCCTCGAACACGACGACGCCAACCGTGCGCTGATGGGTTCGAACATGCAGCGCCAGGCGGTTCCGCTCCTGATGCCGGATTCGCCGCTGGTCGGCACCGGCCTGGAAGCCCGCATCGCCCGCGACTCCCGCGCGGTGGTGGCGGCCAAGGCCGACGGCATCGTCGCCGAGGTGGTCAGCGATCACATCGTCGTGACGCCGGACGGGAATCTCCCCGCCGCCGACGCGTCGAAGGATTCCTATCAGTATTACCGCCTTTACAAATACCTGCGCAGCAATGCCGGGACCTGTGTAAACCAGCGTCCGGTCTGCTACCGCGGACAGGTGGTCAAGAAGGGCGATGTCCTCGCCGATGGCGCCGCGACGCAGGACGGCGAGCTCGCGCTCGGCCGCAACGTGCTGGTGGCCTACATGCCGTGGTGCGGGTACAACTTCGAGGACGCGATCATCGTCTCCGAGCGTCTCGTCAAGGAAGACGTCTACACCAGCGTCCACGTCGAAGAGTTCGAGATCACCAGCCGCGAGACCAAGCTCGGGCCGGAAGAGATCACCCGCGACATTCCGAACGTCAGTGAAGACGCGCTGCGCAACCTCGACAGCCGCGGCGTCGTCTACGAGGGCGCGGAAGTCGGCCCCGGCGACATCCTGGTCGGCAAGATCACGCCGAAGAGCGAAACCGAACTGGCGCCGGAAGAGCGCCTGCTTCGCGCGATCTTCGGGGAAAAGGCGGCCGACGTGAAGGATTCGAGCCTGACCGTCTCCAGCGGCAAGGGCGGCATCGTCATGGACATCCGCATCGAGTACGCCAAGGACCCGGCGCGCGCGTCGATGACCCGCACCGAGGCCAAGCGCCAGGAAAAGATGATTAAGAACGACTACCGGGACATCTACAACGGCCTGATCGACGATCTGACCGCCCGGCTGTCGGACGTGATGCTCGGCGTCAAGCTGCCGTATCCGATCTTCGACATGTCGCCGGCGCGCGAAAACGCGGTGCTCATCAGCTCGAACCGGAAGGTGACCAAGAGTTCGATCCAGAAACTCGCGGCCCATTACGACTGCTGGGGGATGGAGGACTGCGAACTCAAGAAGACCATCACCGGAATCATCGACACCTTTGTTCCGCAGTTCGAGGAGAACGAGGAGCGCCGCCGCCGGCTGGGCGACAGCACGGAATACGCCGACGCCGACTCCGGCATGATCAAGCGGGTCAAGGTCTATGTCGGCTGCAAGCGCAAGCTTCAGGTCGGCGACAAGATGGCCGGCCGTCACGGCAACAAGGGTATCGTCTCCCGGATCGTTCCGGTCGAAGACATGCCGTTCCTCGAGGACGGCACCCCGGTTGACATCATCCTGAACCCGCTCGGCGTGCCGAGCCGCATGAACATCGGACAGGTGCTGGAAACCCATCTCGGGTGGGCGGCCAGGATGCTCGGAATCAAGGTGGCGACGCCGGTCTTCGACGGTATCCCGGAAGGCAAGATCGTCGACCTCATGAAGGAAGGCAACGACGCCTTCACCGCCAAGGAAGGCCACGACTACCACTGGGGCTTCCGCCAGGACGAGGACGGCAAGTGGAACTATGACGGCAAGGCCGACGTCTACGACGGCCGTACCGGCGACAAGTTCGACCAGCGCGTGACGGTCGGTTACGTGTATATGCTGAAGCTCGACCACCTGGTGGCGAACAAGATCCACGCCCGTGCGGTCGGTCCGTACTCGCTGGTCACCCAGCAGCCGCTGGGCGGCAAGGCGCAGCATGGCGGCCAGCGCTTCGGCGAAATGGAAGTCTGGGCGCTCGAAGCCTACGGCGCGGCGTACAACCTCCAGGAAATGCTGACGGTGAAGTCGGACGACGTCGCCGGACGCGCCCGGATCTACGAGTCGATCGTCAAGGGCCAGAACATTCTGGAAGCCGGTCGGCCGGAATCCTTCAACGTGCTGTTGAAGGAAATGCAGAGCCTCGGGCTCGACATCCGTACCGTGAAGAAGACGGGCGAACATTAATTCGAGGAGGAATTTACCTTGATTGACAATACTTATGCTTACCGGGAGCTGCTGGGCAAAAGCGCGGCGTCTTCATTCGGTGCGGTTTCGATCAATGTGGCATCGCCGGAAGTGATCCGTTCGTGGTCGTTCGGCGAGGTCAAGAATCCCGAGACCATCAACTACCGGAGCTTCAAGCCGGAAAAGGGTGGTCTCTTCTGCGAGCGCATTTTCGGACCGACCCGCGACTGGGAGTGCAACTGCGGCAAATACAAGCGCGTGAAACACAAGGGCATCGTCTGCGACCGCTGCGGCGTCGAAGTCACCCAAGCCAAGGTGCGCCGCGAGCGCATGGGCCACATCGAGCTGGCGGTGCCGGTTTCACACATCTGGTTCTTCAAGTGTATGCCGAGCCGCATCGGCCTCGTGCTCGACATGACCGCGAAGTCGCTCGAGCATGTGATCTACTATGAAGAGTATGTGGTGACTGATCCGGGCGACACTCCGCTCAAGGTCGGCCAGACCATGAACGAAATCGAATACCGCCAGGCGGTGGACGATTACGGCGACGCTTTCACCGCCGACATGGGCGCTCCGGCGATCAAGACGCTGCTGGAGCGCGTCGATATGCCGATGCTCAAGGCCGAGCTGGAAGTCAGCCTCGAAGGCACCCGCAACAAGGCGATCCGCAAGAAGCTGGCCAAGCGCCTGCGCCTGGTGGAAGGCTTCATGAACAGCAACTCGCGTCCGGAGTGGATGATCCTGACCGTGTTGCCGGTGATTCCCCCGGACCTGCGTCCGCTGGTTCCGCTGGAAGGCGGCCGGTTTGCGACGAGCGACCTCAACGACCTCTACCGGCGCGTCATCAACCGCAACAACCGCCTGAAGAACCTGCTTCAGCTCCGCACGCCGGAAGTCATCATCCGCAACGAAAAGCGGATGCTGCAGGAGGCGGTCGACTCGCTGATGGACAACGGCCGTCACGGCCGCGCCGTCACCGGCGCCGGCAACCGCGCCTTGAAGAGTCTCTCGGACATGCTCAAAGGCAAGCAGGGCCGCTTCCGTCAGAACCTGCTCGGCAAGCGCGTCGACTACTCCGGCCGTTCGGTCATCGTGGTCGGTCCCGAGCTGAAGATTCACCAGTGCGGACTGCCGAAGAAGATGGCGATGATCCTCTTCGAGCCGTTCATCATCCGTCACCTCAAGGGACGCGGCTTCGCTCACACCGTGCGCGGCGCCAAGAAGATGATCGAGCGCGGCGAGCCGGAGGTGTGGGACATCCTCGAAGAGGTGACCCAGGGCCACCCGGTGATGCTGAACCGCGCCCCGACGCTGCACCGTCTGTCGATCCAGGCGTTCGACCCGGTGCTGATCGAAGGGTCGGCGATTCGTCTGCACCCGCTGGTCTGTACCGCGTACAACGCGGACTTCGACGGTGACCAGATGGCTGTGCACGTGCCGCTTTCGAACGAGGCGCAGATGGAGACGAAGCTCCTGATGCTTGCTCCGAACAACATCTTCTCGCCCGCGAACGGCAAGCCGATCGTCTCTCCGACGCAGGACATCACGCTGGGCAGCTACTACCTGACCTGCGATCCGCGCAACAAGGAGAAGGCGAAGCTCTACCGCGACATGTTCGAGGTGTTCTATTCGTTCCAGACCGGATTCATCAAGATCCACGACGCGGTCCGCATCCCGAACCCCGACTTTGGGCGGGACACGGTCTACGGCGACAAGGAGAGCCGCTATCTCCTGACCACGCCGGGCCGCTGCCTGTTCCATGAAATCTGGGATAAGCGCCTCGGGTTCTTCAACCAGATTGCGAAGAAGAAGGACCTCGGCCGGCTGATCAGCGACTCGTACAATATTTCCGGGCACGACGCCACCATCCGGCTGCTGGACGACCTCAAGGATCTCGGTTACCGTCATGCGACGCTGGCCGGTCTCTCGATTTCGATCGCCGACCTCCAGGTCCCCGAGAAGAAGGAAGAGATCATCGAAGCCGCCCGCGGCCAGATCGACAGCGTGCTCGACCAGTACAACAACGGTCTCCTGACCGAAGGCGAACGTCACAACAAGGTCATCGACATCTGGACGCAGGCGTCCAACGCGGTGGCGACCGAGCTGTTCGCCCGGCTGGAAGCGGCTTCGCGCCGCGGCGAGATCAACCCGGTGTACGCGATGCTCGACTCCGGCGCGCGAGGCAGCAAGGACCAGATCCGTCAGCTGGCCGGTATGCGCGGTCTGATGGCGAAACCGTCGGGCGACATCATCGAACGGCCGATCATCTCGAACTTCCGTGAAGGTCTGACGGTGCTCGAATACTTCATTTCGACCCACGGCGCCCGCAAGGGTCTGGCCGACACCGCGCTCAAAACGGCGGACTCTGGTTACATGACCCGCCGCCTGGTCGACGTGGCGCAGGACATCATCTGCCGCGAGCCCGACTGCGGAACCTCGAAGGGCATCTGGACCAGCGCGATCATCGAAGGCGACGAAGTGATTCTGCCGCTGAAGGACCGCATCCTCGGCCGGTTCAGCGGTCAGGACATCCGTGACCCCGCTTACGCCGACGGTCGGATGATCGTCAAAGCCGGCGAGGAATTCACGCCCGAAGTGGTTGAGCTGATCGACAAGCGCGGCATTCAGCGCGTGCTGATCCGTTCGACGCTGACTTGCGAAACGCTCCGTGGCGTCTGCATCAAGTGTTACGGCCGGAACCTGGCCAGCGACCGTCTGGCGAAGGAAGGCGACGCGCTCGGCATTATCGCCGCCCAGTCGATCGGCGAGCCGGGCACCCAGCTGACGATGCGTACGTTCCACATCGGCGGTACCGCGTCGAGCGCCTACAAGCAGCCGGTGATCGCGTCGCGTCATGACGGCGTCATCAAGCTGTTCAACGTCCGCACGATCAAGAACCAGAAGGGCAAGACGGTCGTCGTCAACAAGAACGGCTATGTGATCGTCTACGATCCGAAGACGGCTCAGGCGGCTGAAAAGTCGGCGCGCGAGCGTGCCCAGATCGAAGCCGAGGCGCTTGGCACCGTCTACAACAAAGACTACGACTTCTGGGGCGATGCGCTCAAGGAAGCCGAGCTCGACCGTTATGAACTCGAGGCCGGTTCGGTGCTCGACAAGAACGACGGTGAAAGCGTCAAGGCCAACGAAGTGTTCGTGCAGTGGGAAGCGAACCACGTGCCGATCATCATCGAAGAGGCCGGTGTCGTCGAACTGCACGACCTGGTGGAAGGCGTCACGCTGCAGAAGCAGAAGCGCGGCGGTTCCGACCAGGCGACGGTGATGGAACACCGCGAAGACCTGCATCCGCAGATCGTGATCAACAGCCCCGACGGGCAGTTCCTGGCGAACTATCCGCTGCCGGCCGGCGCGGTGTTGATGACCAAGTCGGGCGCGAAAGTCTCCCCGGGTATGGTGGTGGCGCGTGTGCCGCGGCAGTCGGCCAAGAACAAGGACATCACCGGCGGTCTGCCGCGAATCGCGGAGCTGTTTGAAGCGCGCGTTCCGAAGGACGTCGCCGAGATCGCCCGTATCGACGGTTACGTCGAAGTGGACAAGATGAACCGCGGCAAGCGGCAGCTCCTGATCCGCGACCCGGAATCGGGCATGGTCGAAGAGCACAACAACATTCCGGCGCACAAGCACCTGACGGTGAGCAAGGGCGACTTCGTCCGCAAGGGCCAGAAGCTGACTGAAGGTTCGATCGTGCCGCATACGCTGCTTGAGATCTGCGGCGTGCATGAGCTTCAGCGCCACCTGGTGGACGCGATTCAGCTGGTGTACCGCGCCCAGGGTGTGGAAATCAACGACAAGCACGTTGAGATCATCATCCGCCAGATGATGCAGAAGGTGCGGATCACCGATTCGGGTTCGACCGATTACCTGCCGGGCGAACAGCTCGACCGGACCGAGTTCGACCGCGTCAACCGCGAGATGATCGAGAAGGGCGGCAAGCCGGCGGAAGCCGAACCGATCCTGCTCGGCATCACCAAGGCGGCTCTCGAAACCGAAAGCTTCATTTCGGCGGCGTCGTTCCAGGATACCACCCGTATTCTGACCGAGGCGGCCACGGTGGGCAAGGTGGACAACCTGAACGGCTTCAAGGAGAACGTGATCACCGGGCATCTGATTCCGGCCGGTACCGGCACGGAAGTGATGCAGTCGATCCGGCTCAAGTATCTCGGCACCGAGATCGAGCCGGAACTGCTGGTGCAGGAGTCGGAACGTTCGGTCGAGGAGATCGCCGCCGCGTGGCGCGAATCCGAGAACAAGAGCGATGCGGCCATCTTCGGCGACGACGGCGAAGAAGACGAGGATTCGCTGCCTGACGAAGCGCGTGAAATGGTCGCCGATTTCGACGACGATGCCTTTTCTGAGCTTGGCGACGAGGAGCTCGACGCCGAATTCGACGAAGAGGAAGAGTAACCGGAAACGCTTCCGCTGCTCCGGGTCGGAAAGATCCGGAGTCGCGGGGGAAAATCCGTGCGGAAAGAAAAAATGCCAAAAAGACCGTTAAGTGATTTGCAAAACACGGTTTGCGGTATTATTTTATAAATCTTTGATATACGTTAATTGAATTTTATTTCGATGAAAATATAAAAAGCAGGAATTTGTTATGCCGACAATCAACCAGCTCGTGCGTTTCGGACGCGAAGAAAAAGCGAAGAAAAGCAAATCCAAGGCGCTGAGCGCCTGCCCGCAGCGCCGCGGCGTCTGCCTTCAGGTCACCACCCGCACCCCGAAGAAACCGAACTCGGCGTTGCGCAAGATCGCCCGTGTCCGCCTGACCAACGGTCAGGAAGTCACCGCCTACATCGGCGGCGAAGGCCACAACCTCCAGGAGCACTCGGTGGTTCTGGTGAAGGGCGGACGTGTCCGCGACCTTCCGGGCGTCCGTTACCACATCGTGCGCGGCGCGCTGGACAGCCTCGGCGTGGACAAGCGCCGCCAGAGCCGTTCGAAGTACGGCGCCAAGCGTCCGAGGCCGGGCCAGGAAGCTGCCGCCGCCGCCAAGGGTAAGAAGAAGTAATCGATCGAGTACTGAACTCACACAATAGGGTGCGAAGAAGATGAGAAGACGCAGAGTCGTGAAGCGGGAGCTGATTCCCGATGTCAAGTTCAACAGCGAGCTGGTCGCCCGTCTGATCAATACGATCATGACCCGTGGCAAGAAATCCACCGCGCAGCAGATTGTTTATGGCGCGTTCGACGTCATTCAGTCCAAGAAGCCGGAAATGCAGGCGATCGACGTGTTCCTCCAGGCACTCGAAAATGTCAAGCCGAAGCTCGAAGTGAAGAGCCGCCGCGTCGGCGGTGCGACCTATCAGGTTCCGATCGAAGTCGATCCGGAGCGTCAGGTTGCGCTGGCTATGCGTTGGATCACCTCCTACTCCCGCGGACGCAAAGGCAAGTCGATGACCGAGTCTCTCGCCGGCGAACTTCTCGACGCGTTCGAGAACACCGGTTCCTCGATCAAGAAGAAAGAAGACACCTTTAAAATGGCGCAGGCGAACAAAGCGTTCGCCCATTACCGCTGGTAATGCGCCGGGAACACTGAATTATGATGACCGAGCAAGACAAAAAAGAGTATCATGAGTCTCCGGATCGCAAGACCGCGTTGAGGGACTATCGCAACATTGGTATCATGGCGCACATCGACGCCGGCAAGACCACGCTGAGTGAACGCATTCTCTTCTACACCGGCGTGAACTACAAGCTGGGCGAAGTCCACGAGGGCGGCGCCACCATGGACTGGATGGAACAGGAGCGGGAGCGCGGCATCACGATCACCAGCGCCGCCACCACCTGTTATTGGAAAGACCATCGTATCAATATCATCGACACTCCCGGACACGTGGACTTCACTGCCGAGGTGGAGCGTTCGTTGCGTGTTCTCGACGGTGCGGTCGCCGTGTTCTGCTCGGTCGGCAAGGTTCAGCCCCAGAGTGAAACCGTCTGGCGTCAGGCGCAGAAGTATCACGTTCCGATCGTCGCGCTGGTCAACAAGATGGACCGTACCGGCGCCGATTTCGACGGCGTGGTGCATGAGATCCATACCAAGCTCGGCGCGACTCCGGTTCCGCTGATGTTGCCGATCGGCCGCGAGGCCGATTTCAAGGGCGTCATCGACGTTCTCGGAAACAAGTGCGTCTATTTCAGTGAAGAAGACAAGGGCGTCACCATGTCCGAGGAGGAGCCGACCGGCGAACTCAAGGATCGCCGTGATGCCGCCTACAAGCACATGGTCGAATGTCTCGCCGAAGTCGATGACGAGATCATGGAGCTCTACCTCGCCGACGAAACGCCGAATTGCGACCAGATCAAGGCGGCGCTGCGCCGCATGACGCTGGCCGCGAAGATCGTTCCGATGGCCTGCTGCTCGGCGTTCAAGAACAAGGGCGTTCAGAAGCTGCTCGACGTTGTGATCGACTTCCTGCCCAGCCCGATCGATATCTGGGATATCAAGGGCACCGATCCTTATACCGGCGACACGATCGCCCGCCATGTCGGCGACCTTCAGCCGCTTTCGGCGCTGGTCTTCAAGATCATGACCGACCCGTTCGTCGGTAAACTCTATTACTTCCGTGTCTACTCGGGCGTTGTCACGCAGGGCATGAGCGTTTACAATCCGCGCACGAACAAGCGCGAGCGTATCGGCCGCCTGCTCCAGATGCACGCCAACCAGCGGGTAGAGCAGAGCGAAATCTTCTCCGGCGACATCGCCGCCGCGGTCGGCCTCAAGAACGTGACGACCGGCGATACGATCTGTCTCGAAGACAAGCCGATCGTGCTCGAATCGATGGTGTTCCCCGAGCCGGTTATCTCGGTTGCGGTGGAGCCGAAATCGTCCGGCGACCGCGACAAGCTGTCGAAAGGCCTCGTTTCGCTGGCGGAGGAAGACCCGACGTTCCAGGTCCGCTCCGACGAGGAAACCGCCCAGACCATCATTTCCGGTATGGGCGAGCTGCACCTTGAGATCATTCTCGACCGTCTGGTTCGCGAGTTCAAGGTCGAAGCGAACACCGGTGCGCCGCAGGTTGCCTACCGCGAAGCGCTGTGCGGAGCTGCAGAGTCGAACATGAAGTTCGTCCGTCAGTCCGGCGGCCGCGGCCAGTACGGCCACTGCGTGATCAACCTCATCCCGGGCGAACGCGGTTCCGGCGTCATCATCGAGAACAAGGTGGTCGGCGGCAACATCCCGAAGGAATACATCAAGCCGATCGAGCAGGGCATCCGCGAAGCGTCGAACTCCGGCGTGCTGGCCGGCTACTCGCTGATCGACTTCAAGGTCGAGATCGTCGACGGTTCGTACCACCCGGTGGACTCCTCGGAAATGGCGTTCAAGGTGGCCGGTTCGATGGCGCTCAAAGACGCCGCGAGGAAGGCCGGGATCATGCTGCTCGAACCGATCATGAAGGTCGAGCTGACCTCTCCCGATGAAAACATGGGCGATCTGATCGGCGACATTACGAGCCGCCGCGGCACCATCGTGGAGATCAACGCGGGCGAGAACAGCTTCACCCGGGTACATGCGAACGTTCCGCTGGCGGAGCTGTTCGGATATGCGACGGCGATCCGTTCGCTTTCCCGCGGCCGCGCCTCCTATTCGATGGAACCGGCGCATTTCGAAAGAGTTCCGAAGCAAGTCCAAGACAAAATTGTGGAGAAGAAATAAATGGCTACGGGCAAAACCCAGCGTATCCGTATTCGGCTGCAGGCCTACGAGCACCGGATTCTGGATCAGTCGGTCAACGAGATTCTTGAAACTGCGAAACGCACCGGTTCTCTCGTGGCGGGCCCGGTTCCGCTTCCGACCCGCATCGAGCGTTGGACGGTGAACCGTTCTCCGCACGTCGACAAGAAGTCGATGGAGCAGTTCGAGATTCGCACTCACAAGCGTATGCTGGACATTGTTAACCCGACGGCGAAGACGGTCGATGAGCTCAAGAAGCTCAATCTGCCCGCCGGCGTGGATATCGCGATCAAGATTGGGGTCTAGAAGGTCTGACCCCATAGATACCAAGGTCCCCGACCGATTGGGGGCACGTATCGAATGTTTCTCACGAAAGGAGAAAGTATGAAAGGTTTAATCGGTAAAAAGGTCGGAATGACTCAGGTCTACGACGAGAACGGCGTGCTGATCCCGGTGACGGTGATCCAGGCTGGTCCGTGTGTGGTGACCGATGTCAAGACCATGGAGCGCGACGGTTACACGGCGGTTCAGCTGGGTTTCGGCGAGCGCAAGGCGAAGAATGTGACGAAGGCCCGCGCCGGGCATCTCGCCAAGGCGGGAATCTCCGGTGAGCGTCTTCCGTCGGTGCTGCGCGAAGTGCGCATCTCTGCGGCGGAAGAAGTTCCGGCCCTCGGCGCCGAACTGAAGGCGGACATCTTTGAAGCGAACGAGTATCTCGACGTCGTGGGAACGACGAAGGGCCGCGGCTTTCAGGGCGTTGTGCGTCGGTACCGTTTCGGCGGCGGCCGCGCCAGCCACGGCGGCGCCTGGACCCGTCGGACGGGTTCCATCGGCTGCTGCGAATGGCCGGGCAACGTGATCAAGGGCAAGCGCATGCCGGGTCACATGGGCAATGTTCCCCGCACGGTGCAGAACCTGAAGATCGTGCGCGTGATGGCGGAAGACAACGTTCTGCTGCTCAAGGGAGCTGTCCCGGGAGCGAACGGCGGCATGTTGTTGGTCCGGAGTGCAATCAAAAAGCAGCCGGCCGCTAAGAAGTAAGAGGTGCTTAACATGTCGAATACTTTAGATATCCTTGATTGCAAGGGCTCCCGGGTTGGCGAATACGTCATTCCGGAAGGCGTGATCGAGCTTGAGAAGGGCGAACAGGCGGTGCATGACACGGTCGTCGCTTATCTCGCGGGACTGCGTGCCGGTACCGCCTGCACCAAGACCCGCGGCGAAGTTTCCGGCGGCGGTGCCAAGCCGTTCCGTCAGAAGGGCACGGGCCGCGCCCGCGCCGGTTCCAACCGGAGTCCGGTCTGGGTCGGCGGCGGTACGATTTTCGGACCGCGTCCGCGTTCGTTCGCCAAGAAGGTCAATAAGAAAGTTCTGCTGCTTGCGCTGAAGCGCGCGCTGTCGGAGCGGATCGTCGAAGGCGACGTGGTGGTGTTGGACCAGGTCCAGCTGCCGGACCACAAGACGAAGAACGTCGTCGCCATTCTGAAGAGCCTGCAGCTTGCGGACAGCACGGTCATGATGTCGCTGCCGACCCTGGACGACCAGGCGGCGGTGGTCTGCGCGACCGGCAACCTGTCGAATCTGGTGCTTCGCAAGGCGGACAATGTCAACGTGTATGAACTGCTTCGTTTCGGCAAGCTCCTTTTCACCAAGGATGCCCTCGACGCGTTCATTCAGCGTCTGGCGTAAGGAGGTTAACCATGAGAAGTGCTTTTGATATCATCATCGCACCGGTGGTCACCGAGAAGAGCAACGCTCAGGCGCAGGCCTCGAAGTATGTGTTCAAGGTGAAAACCGATGCCGAGAAGATTGAAATTGGCCGGGCAATCGAAGAGTTGTTCAAGGTCAAGGTCAAGTCGGTCAATGTAATGAACTGCCTGGGCAAAGCCAAGCGTGCCGGTCGCTCCGCCAAGATGGGGCGTCGCCCCGATTGGAAGAAAGCGGTCATCACGCTGTCCGAAGGCAGCATTGAGATCATTTAACGAGAGGGAGAAGAAAAATGGCGGTTAAGACTTTTAATCCCGTGACTCCCTCCCGGCGTCATATGGCGACGTTGGACTATGCGTCCACGATCACCAGCAAGACGCCGGAGAAGAGTCTGCTCAAGAGCAAGAAATCGTCCGGCGGCCGCAACAATGCGGGCCGGATCACGACCCGGTTCCGCGGAGGCGGCAACAAGCGCCGTTACCGTATGGTCGATTTCGTCCGTTCCAAGGAAAACGTTCCGGCGAAAGTGGTTTCGATCGAGTACGATCCGAACCGTTCGGCGAACATCGCTCTCATCTGCTATGCGGACGGCGAGAAGTCCTACATCCTGGCCCCGGTCGGCCTGAAGGTCGGCGACAAGGTCATGAACGGTCCGAAGTCCGAGCTCAAGCCGGGCAACTGGCTGGCGATCCGGGACATTCCGGTCGGCGTCAACATCTGCTGCATCGAGATGCAGCCGGGCCGCGGCGCGAAGATCGCGCGTTCGGCCGGTCAGGTGGCGGTTTTGCGCGGCAAGGAAGAGACCTATGCGCAGATCAAGCTGCCGTCGGGTGAAGTTCGCATGATTCATGTGGACTGCCACGCGATGGTCGGCCAGATCGGCAACCTCGACCAGATGAACGTCAAGATGGGCAAGGCCGGCAAGAAGCGTTACCTCGGCTTCCGTCCGCATGTCCGCGGCGTTGCGATGAACCCGGTCGACCATCCGATGGGTGGTGGAGAAGGGCGCACCTCCGGCGGCGGCCATCCGGTTTCGCCGTGGGGCAAGCTGGCCAAGGGCAAGCGTACCCGCAACCCGAAGAAGACTTCGAAGAACTTCATTGTTGAGCGGAGGAAGAAGTAATGGCCAGATCAATCAAAAAAGGCCCGTTTGTCGATCAGCATTTGCTCGACAAAGTCGAAAAGCTGGGCGGTCAGAAAGTGGCGATCAAGACTTGGTCGCGCCGCTCGATGATTATTCCGGACTTCGTCGGCCACACTTTCAATGTGCATAACGGCAAGAGCTTCATCCCGGTGTTTGTGACCGAAAACATGGTCGGTCACAAACTCGGCGAGTTCTCGCTGACCCGTACCTTCAAGGATCACGGCGTGGTTTCCGGTAAGTAATTGCCTGAAATCAGGAAAGGGCCCCGCGTCCGGTTTACTCCGGAGCGGGGTTTTTTCGTTTTTACGGCGGAAAGCAGTCGATTGCGGGTCGCCGCCGGCTTGCAGGAAGCGGAAAACGTGCTATCTTTTCATATGCAACCAACCTCAAATTCATCAGGGAGAGACGAACCGTGGAAAAGTTTGATGTGTGTGTGATCGGCGCCGGTCCCGGCGGTTATGTTGCGGCGATTCGCGCCGGGCAGTGCGGATTCAAAACCGCCATTGTGGAGAAGGCTTTTCCGGGCGGAACCTGCCTTAACGTCGGTTGCATTCCGACCAAGACGCTGATTGCCGGAGCCGAGGTTTACGCTTCCGCGAAACACGCCGCCGACTTCGGCGTGGAGATCTCCGGCGAGGTCAAGGCGGACTGGAAGAAGATGCTCGCACGCAAGGACGAGGTGATCGGCAAGCTCCGCGGAGGCATTTCCGGGCTGCTCAAGGCGGCCGGGGTGACCGTGTTCCAGGGGCGCGGCGAATTCCTCTCCCGCAAGCAGCTGATGGTGGCGGCGGGCGATGCTGCGGGAACGGTGATCGAGGCGGATAAGTTTATCATCGCGACCGGTTCCGATCCGCTGGTTCCCGGCTTCATTCCGCAGGGCGAGCGCATTCTCACCTCGACCGAACTTTTGAGTTTGCCGAAACTGCCGAAGAGCCTGCTGATTCTGGGCGGCGGCGTGATCGGCTGTGAATTCGCCTGCCTCTTCGCCGAGCTCGGCGTCGAGGTGACGGTGGTGGAGATGCTGCCGCAGATTCTGCCGCAGACCGACGGCGAATGCGCCAAGCTGCTGGCGAAGGAGATGACCGCGAAGGGAATCCGGATTCTCAACGGTGTGCCGCTTTCGGACATCAAATGCACGGCGCGCGGCGTCTCCGGCAAAGTCGGTGACGAAACGCTCAAGGCGGATTATTTGCTGGTGTCGATCGGCCGCAAGCCGGTTACCGCCGATCTGAACCTTCCCGCCGCCGGGGTGAAGACCAGCCAGCGCGGATTCATTGAAGTGGACGCGAGTTTCCGGACCAGCGCCCCGAACATCTTCGCCATCGGCGACGCCGTCGGCCAGATCATGCTGGCCCACTGGGCGAGCGCCGCCGCGGGGAACGTGATCAACACGCTGCGCGGCAAGGCGGAGGAGTTCACCGGCAATCTCACGCCGGGATGCATTTTCACTTCTCCCGAAATCGGCACCATCGGCAAGAGCGAGGAACAGCTCAAGAACGAAGGCGTCGCCTATCATGCCGGGAAATTCCCGTTCGCGGCGCTCGGCAAGGCGATGGCGATGGGCCATACGGAAGGATTCGTCAAGATCCTCGCCGACGCCAAGACCGATCAGGTGCTCGGCGTTCACATCATCGGGCCGCATGCGACCGATCTCATCGCCGAGGCCGGTCCGGCCATGCTGCTTGAGATCACGGCTAAGGAGCTGGGCCGCTCCATCCACGCCCACCCGACGCTCGGCGAGGCGATGATGGAGGCCGCGCACGCCGTTCACGGCGAGTGCGCCCACGTCCCCACCCGGAAGAAACGGTAGGGATTTCATGGCGGCGGATCTGGCGGTTGTGATTGTGGCGGGCGGTTCCGCCCGCCGGTTCGGCGGCGGCAACAAGCTGCTGCTGGAACTCGCCGGACTGCCGCTCTTTCTTCACTGCGTAAAGACGTTTCTGCCGCTGACAGCTCCCGGCTGCCTGGTCGTGGTGCATCCCGCCGGTGCGGGTGCGGAATTCCGGGCGGCGGCGGAGCGGTTTCTGCCGGAGGCCCCGATCGCCTGGACCGCGGGCGGCGCTTACCGTTGCGCCTCGGTCCGGGCGGGTCTGGCGGCGCTGCCGCTGGAATGCGGGGTCGTCGCAATCCACGACGCCGCGCGCCCGCTCGCATCGGCGGCGCTGCTGGAGACGCTGGCCGACGAGGCGCGGCGGACCGGCGGCGCGATTCCGGGTAAGCCGGTCACCGACACCTTGAAGCGGAGCGACGCATCCGGCCTGATTACGGAGACGGTGGACCGCTCCGGGCTGTGGCGGGTGGAGACGCCCCAGGTGTTCGATCTCGCGTTGCTGCGGGCCGCGTATGCGCGTTTTCCGGACGGGGATTTCACTGACGACGCCGGAGTGATGGCGGCGGCGGGGTATGCCTGCCGGATCGTCCATAACCAGGACGACAACCTCAAGATCACCTATCCGGGCGATCTCGAATTTCTATCCGGCCGGATTCGGGAGGCGCGGCGGTGAAAGCGGCCCGGGCGGCGCACCTCGCACTCGGCCGCCGGGGGGAGGAGGCGGCGGTCAGGCTGCTGCTGGCCAAGGGCTACTCCATCCTCGCCCGCAACTGGCGGGTCCGTTCCGGGGAGCTTGACATCGTGGCGCGCGACGGGCGGACTATTGTTTTCGTCGAAGTCAAGACGTTGCGGCGCGAAGGCTACTACCGCCCCGGCGACAACTTATCCCCGCGCCAGATGCGGCGGAATTACCGGGCGGCGCTCTTCTATTTCCGGGTGATCGGTCGCCCACCGCTGCCGGGTCGCTTCGATCTCATTGAAGTGGTGGCCGGGCTGCGCCTGGTGCGCCGCATCCGCCACCGCCACGATTATTTGCCGCCGCTGGAAGCGGGGGGAGGGAGGCGCCGCCGTGTTTGAGTCGCTCCGCAAATGGGTTTCGGGCCTTAACCTGTTTCCCTGCCCGGTCTGCCGGAGCGGCGACGGCGGCGGGCGGAACCGTTTCTGCACCGAATGCGAGCGGGAGATGCATCCCATCGAGGGACTGCGCTGCCGGGGCTGCGGCGGGGAGCTGGATACTGCGCTGGCACTCTGCTCGGAGTGTTTAGCCGGGGAGGCGCGGCCGTGGATTGGCGCTGCGGCGGTCTACGAGTACCGCGACCTGACGCGGCGATTGATTCACCGCTTCAAATTCTTCAACCACCCGGAATTGGCGCGTTCGTTCGGGATTCCGGCGGCGGAGCGGATGAGGCGGGAGGAGAACTTCCGGGCCGACGTGGTGGTGCCGGTGCCGCTTCACATCACGCGCTATTACCTGCGTTCGTTCAATCAGGCGGCACTGTTCGGCGGTGTCGTGGCGCACGAGTTGGGGATTCCGCTTTGCCATGCGCTGAAACGGACACGGCGGACGCGACATCAGGCGAAACTGAAACGGGAGGCGCGGAAGACGAATCCGCGCGGGGTGTTCGCTGTTGCCGATCCGGGGGCGATCAAGGGAAAATGCGTGCTCTTGGTGGACGATGTGTTCACCACGGGGGCGACGCTGGCCTCCGCCGCGCGGACGCTGCTGGACGCGGGGGCCGGGCCGGTTTTCGTGCTGACGGCGGCGCGCACACCGCGTTACTGAAAAGTTTCCGGCACCGGCAGGGTGCCGGTGCCGGATAACAGTCACGCTCAAAAGCAGAAGGGCAGCCCTTCGAGGCGGAATTCGGCGCGTTCTTCTTCGGTGTAAAACACTTTCATCAGGAACAGCCCCTGCGGCGGCGCGGTTTCCGGTGCGACCGCCCGGTCGCGGGCTTCGAGCACCCGTTTGACAGCTTCCGGCGAGAATTTGCCCGCCCCCGCCGCCTCCAGCGTCCCCATCAGGCAGCGGATCATCTTGTAGAGGAAGCCGTTGCCGACGAAAGTACAGCAGCAGAACTGCCCGATCTCCTCGACGTCGATGCGGTAAATGGTGCGGACCGCCTCGTCGATCATCGAACGCTCGACCACGAAACTCGAATAGTCGTGCGTTCCGACCAGCACCTGCGCGGCGGCGCGGATTTTCTCCGGGTCCATGCGGTGGTAGGGCAGCCAGCTGTAACGGTCGGCAAACGGCGACGGCGCGCCGAAATTGAGCACATAGGTGTAAGCCTTGCCGAGTGCGTCGTAGCGGGCGTGGAATTCAAGCGGAACCTCGCGCACGGTGCGGAGCTTGATGTCGCGCGGAAGCTGGCGGTTGACGGCGCGGAGAATCTTGTCCGCCGGGATGTCCGGCCGCGCCGGCGTGAGATAGCTCGCCGCGAAACGCTGGGCGTGGACCCCGGCATCGGTGCGGCTGCTCCCGATCAGGTGGATGGGCAGCCCGGCGTACATCTTGGTGAGGATGTCCTGCAACACCTCCTGCACGGCCAGGCAGTGCGGTTGGATCTGCCACCCGCTGTAGTCGCCGCCGTCATAGGCGATCTCCAGCAGATAACGCTTATACGGTTCATACGAAGTTTCTTCGAGACTCATAACAATACTTCCGCCACACTGTTCCAGAAAAGCAAACCCGAGTCGTTTAATGTAATGCGTTCCGGCGAAATGTCAAACCATTCCGGCAAAGTTTCCCGCGCGGCGTCGCGGGCGATGCGGAGCCGGGACTCCCAGGAGTCGGCGCCGGGAACCTGCTTCCAGAGTTCCGGCGTCCACCCGGCGACGGTGCGGAGGTTGACGGCGAAGATTTCGTTGCGCCGCGCTTCGGCCGGAATCGCGTCGACTTCCGGCGGACCGCCGCGCAGCCAGCCGGTGAGCGACGCGGGTTCGATGCGGCGGGTTTTCCCGTCGAACCCGGCGGCGGCGGGGCCGAACCCGGTGAGCAATCCGCCGCGCCAGACATTGACGTTGTGGCGGCATTCCGCACCCGGTTTCGCATAGTTGCTGATTTCGTAGCGGGGGAGTCCGCACTGCCCGGCGAGATTCCACATCCGCCCGGCATCGTCTTCGTCGGGAATCAGCGAATCGGCGAGACGCGCCCCCTCTTCCGGCGTCAGGTTGTAGCAGGAGAGGTGATCGACGCCGAGCGAAACCGCCCGGTCGAGGTCGTTTGCGAAATCCACGGCGGTCTGCCCCGGAATCGCGTAGATGAGGTCGCAGTTCCAGTGCGGAAACCGTGCGGATGCGATCCATCCGGCCGCCTGTTCCAGCGCCTGTTGCGAGCAGTCGCGCCCGAGCGTGGCGCGCAGCCGCGGGTCGAACGACTGGACGCCGAGACTGATCCGGTTGGCGAAGCCGCGAATGAGCTTCACCTTGGCCGCGGTCAACGTCTCCGGGTTGGATTCGATGGAAATCTCGGTTTCCGGACCGGGGCGCAAGTGACGTATAACCAGGGAGAACAGCCGCTCCAGCCGCGCTTCGTCGAACAGCGTCGGCGTTCCGCCGCCGAGATAGACCGTTTCACAGGGGCCGGACGCCTCATGCCGCGCCAGCACCGCCTCGAGACGGTCGAGATAAGCGTCTTCCGCCTCGCCGGAAGGGGCGGGCTCGGAATAAAAAGCGCAATAGCCGCACTTCGAACGGCAGAACGGGATATGGATATAATAGTTCATTTGATTCGCCCATGCATTTCAGGCAATGTAGCACTCTTTTGCGGGAATTCAATCCCCGGTGATGACGCGGGCGATGACGGTGCTTTGCGGAACGGGCCCGAATGAACGGCTGTCGAGGGAGACCTGCGGAGCGTCGCCGAGCAGGAAGAGCTGTCCTTCGGGCACGTCGAAACGGTCGATGCGGGCGGGGCCGATCTCTTCGACCAGCCGATAGTACCGGAGATATTCCCCGGCCTGGACGAGCAAATTGAATCCTTCGTCGAGACGGAAGATGACCACTTCGTCGCCCGGCAGGGCGTAAATGCGCTTGAGGAGGGTTTCGCCGTCGTGGCGGAAGAGCACGACTTCGCCGCGCCGGAACGGTTTATTGTGGCAGAACATCTGACGCCATCCGACCAGCAGACGGCCGCTGTGGTAAGTCGGCGACATGGATTCCCCGCTGACCAGGATGAACTGCCAGGGGAGGAATGCCGCGATGCCGATCAACAGGATTCCGGACGCCGCCAGAAGATGAATCCGTTTTATTCGCCCATTCGCCATGTCGCGTCCCCTTCCTCACGTACCATAGCACGACTTCGCCGCGAACGCAACTCTCCGTGCTCCGCTGTAATGGAATACGAACCGAATTCTCATCCGTTGCTCACCGGGTGACCCGGTAGGCCATGACGCCGCCGGGGAAGAGGTCGGTTGCCGCGGTGAAGCCGTTGCCTTTCACCGGAACCTCGCCGAGCGTGTCGCCGTCGGCGGAAAGGGCCGTCACCCGGAACGGAGCCCCCGGAGCAAGTTTCAGGGTGACTTCGACCCGGTCGCGGCGGACCAACAGCGGAAGTTTGCCCTGATCGTTGACGATCCGGCGCTCGCGGTCGGCGAACACGGCGTCGCTGTTGGAGACATCGGTAAGGTGGAGCAGCAGGATGTCGCGGCTCTCCGCCAGCGGTTTCCCGTCGAGCGAGAGGGCGGCGACGGTCTGGAAGTTCTTCGCGCCGGAGACGGCGAGGACGCCGCCGGTGGCCAGTTCGCCCTTCGGGAGCGAAACCGCTTCGCTGCGCGGCGTTTTGACCACGAAGGTTCCTTCGTCCGCGTCGAGTCGGAGTTCCCCGGTGGAACTGACCGCGCGCCGCTTCTCCACCGCGTCGCGCCAGGCCGGAGCGAGCTTTCCGGCCGCGGAGAAGCCGGATTTCTCATCGACGGCGACGACTCCGGACGGCAACGGGCGGCCTTCGACATGAGAGCCGATCCGGGCGATGAGTCCGAGCACCTGGAACGGGATCGGGAAGGAGAGCGGCCGGCTGGTTCTCAACAGATTTTCCGGCACCGCGTAGGAGAACTCCTCCGAGGCCGAAGCCGCGTCGCCGCGTAGAAAGAGTGAAGCAATGATCCGGTCCGAGAGCTGCATCAGCGGCTCGTTGACCGACTCGAACGATCCGGTCGCAATGGTCTCCGTTTCGATGCGCTTGATGTTGTGCGAATAACAGAACCGGTAGATGCCGTCCCAGTCCTGGAGCGCGGCGTAACCGCCGATGAGCGGCCCGCCCTCGGCGCGGAAACGGTTGGGGTTGCAGTAATTGAATTCCGTCACGAAAAACGGCTTGCCGGTGATGCGCGTCGCCATCAGGCTGCGCGGCAGGGAGGCCATGGCGGAAATGACGGAGGTCTGGGCATGCATCCGCTGCGAAGCCCACGCTTTGCCGAGGAAGGAGGGGTGGGCGTGATACAAATGGTTGTCCACCACGTCGAAACGGGCGCGCGACGGCACGAGATAGGTTTCGTAATGATGATTCATGCTGGTCACCGCGGCCTGAACGTGGAGCTCCTCTTTGGCGAAGCGGGTCATTTCCGCCAGGCTGCGGTTCTGGAGCTCGAACAGGAATTCCAGAAAACGGCGGTCGCTGCGGTCCGCCCGGGCTTCGGGGCAGCCGTGCTCCTTCTTCCAGGGTTCGAAGAGTGCGGCGTAGCGGTCGCGGTCGGCGACGGTCCGGTTCCAGAAGGCGTCGAGGTTGTCTTCGTTGACCAGGTTGACCATCACCAGCGCGGGATCTTCGGCATAGGTGAGCCCGGTATAGGGATTGCGGTGGGTCATCCAGTTCCGCACGAATTTCTTCCAGTTCTCCAGCGCGGCGGGATCGGCCGGAAAGAGCGCCTTGGGCACCGAGAGATTGCCGGGAATTCCGTCTCCCTTCTTCAGCGGACGGCTGGTGTAGAAGTCGGTAACCAGGTAAATGCCGCGCTTTTTGAGTGTTGCGAAAAGATAGTCGAAGCGGTCGAGGGCTTCCGGATCAAGCGTGGTTGAATCGGCCGCCTTTGAATCGACCAGCCCGCCGTCGTGGTGGTGGAACCGCACCGAATTGTAGCCGTTGCGGGCGATCAGGTCGGCGATCAGCTCCGCCGACTCCTTCGAGGGGAAGTTGGCGCTCTGGCAGAGGTTGGTGCCGAAGAGCCGGAGCCGCCGCTCCGGGGCTTTGTCGAATCGCAGTGTCCCGTCGGCGGCGGGGCGGGCGAAACCGTATTTTCCGGCGGGCGCGTCGAGCCGGGCGGAGAAGTCAAGCGGACTGCCCGCCACGGTCCGGTTGCGGAACCGGAGCGGAACCCACTCCTTTCCGGCCTGGACGCGGGTTTCGCTCTCCTCTTCGCCGGGGAGAAAGAGTTCCCGGTCGGCGAAGTTCATGCCGAGCACCAGCCAGATCACGCTGTCTTCGAGGCTGCGGAAGGTGACCGCGGCGGGAGTCTTTCCCGCCGGCAGCGGAAAGGTGGAGAAATAGACCCCGATTTCGGCATCCGGCCGGTTTCCTTTCCAGGCGACCGCCGCGTTGCCCAGCCCGCGCGGATTGACCCAGTTGCCGCAGTCGCGCAGCCCGGAGACGGGGTATTTGTGGTTTTCGCCATCGGAAAAGCGGACTTCGACCTCGCCGAACTCCCGGTGCGGGGTCCACGCCGAGGTGTGGAGCAGATTCAGCGAACGTGCCTCGCCGGAAACGGAAACCGGTACGGTGATTTCGCGGGGAACGCCGCCGCGTTTTTCGCCGCCGACGGCGACCGCCCCTTTCGGGGAAACGTCGAACTCAACGCCCTGCGCCGCGATTCGGCCGGGACGGAACGCCCGCAGGTCTTCTTCCGGTCCCTGCGCGGTCCAGCCGGGAGACGATGCGCCCGGTTCGTCGCGGAAGGCGCGGTTGGCAAACGCGTCGAGCGGTACGCTTCGTCCCGCCACATGCCGCAGTTCGAAGCCGAGCTTCAACGAAGCCGAGGAGACGGTTCCGGCCGATGGAGAAAAAAGGAACATGACGCTGACGGTATCGTTCTTGAATTTGCGATTGTCCTGAATCAGCACTTCGTTCATGCCGGTCACGGCCAGTTCGATCGTACCGTATCCGCGCAGGATGATCTCGCGCGGCTTGCCGGAATAAAGCTTCATGTCGTGGAATGTCTCCGGCACCGCCAGCGTTCTGTCGTCGATTTCGACTGAACTGCGTCCGAGCGGCAGAGAGAACGTGCCCGAAATGCGGCTGAGTTTGATCGGCGAGTCGAATTCGACGGAGCTTTCCAGTGAAAAGGTTCGGTCCGAGACGGGCAGGACCGTTTCGGAAACGTTTCCCTTGCCGCCGTCGATCAGGGCGACGCCCTGCACCGTTGCGCCGGAGCGGTCGATCCGGGATTTCACTTCCCGCCACTTCGGATTGGAGACGCCGTGCCATTGCGGATTCATGATTCCGATTTCAAACGTTATTCCACCGACCGTGAATCGGCCGTCTTCCCGGAACGCGATCTCTTCGGGCAGGGAGGGGGCGGCGGCGAGGATGGAAATTCCGGGCAGCAGAATTGCGGCCAGCGATGCCAGCAGGAGTTTCATGATTTCATTCTTTCGGGTTGGTGATTCAGTCGACGCGGACCAGGTCGGCGTTGCCGTCCACAAAATTCTTGATTTGCATGGGGCTGCTGCGGTAACCATTGATTCCGGCATTGGCGGCGTGGCCGTCGGCGTACACGGAATTTGCGCGGCCGGAATGGCGCAGCATCAGGCTCTGTTTGGCGGCCATGGTGGAGAGAACCAGGTGCATTTCGGAAGCCTGGAGTCCGACGGCATTGCCACCCTGCTGATTGGAAATGCCCGAATCCGCCATCAGGATGGTCCGGCCGGGGCTCCTCATGCGGTTCTGGACGAAATAGCATCCGCGTTCAGAGGAGCCGATCCGGAATTTATGGATAAACGATCCGAGATCCCGGGTGATGTCGGTGGGGGAACCGCCGATGTAGTAGCTGTAGGCGGGCATTCCGTAGGTCCGCCACTCGAATTTGTCGCCGCCCTCGTCTTCCGCATACGGAGCGCGGACGCTCGGACAATAAAAAATCTGCGAAAACCGTCCGGACTTCCCCGCCGCGGAGAGTTCCGTATAGGGGAGGTAAGCGGCGCCCCCGCCGTAGGTGGCGAGCAGGTAACTGCCGAACATTTTAGAGGAGGTGCCGGTATCGTTGGGCCCTTTGTAGATGAACATTCCGGCATAATCCTGGGCGTACATGATGTGGGCGCTGCCGCACTGCTTGAGCTGGTTCAGGCAGGAGGAGCTTTTCGCACTTTCCCGGGCGCGGGTGAGCGCGGGGAGGAGCATGGAAGCGAGAATGGCGATGATCGCGATTACGACGAGGAGCTCTATCAACGTGAAACGGGGCGACTGTGCGGATGTGTTTCCGTTTTTCTTCATGATGCTTCCCTTTCCGGTTTGGGTGATTCTTCTATTCATATTTTATCAAAGAAAGTACGGAAAGCCAACTTGAAAAACGCCGGAATATATATAAATTTGAATCAGAGATATTCAAATTGTCCGGAAAGGACGAAAAAATGCCATTTTCCAGCAGTGGCGCGACTTCCGTTCAGGAACGTACGCCGCGATCCCGGGATTTATTCTCGGCCGGATATGCGAAAACGCTGCGAAAGTTTCGCGAAGAGCAGTGGTACGATGTGCATCCGTATTCGCTGGCGGTCTGGCCGCACCATTATTCGGACAAACTCCGCCGCGGGAGCTGGTGGATTCGCCGTTGCAATTATGCCTGCATTGCATTGGAATTGCAGCTGGAGGGGGAGACCGTCTACGAGACGGGAGGTCGGCAGGAGCGGCTGCGGCCGGGCGAACTGTACGTCACGCTGCCGGGCTCGGATGTCCGCCTGGAGAACGGCCCGGAGCAGCAGGGCAGACAAGTTCAGGTGATTATTTCCGGGGGAATTGTGAAAGTGCTGGTGGAATCGCTGGGGATGACCGGCTGTCGCCGCTTGAATTTCAAGACGCCCGGGGAAGCCGCCGCGTTGCGGGAGCGCTTCGACCGGATCGCGGAGCTGCTGGCGGGCAAGCGCCGGGAGGACGCCGCTGAGAATTCCCGGCAGGGATACGCTTTCCTTCTGGCTCTTGCGGAAAAATACCATGCCGAAGCGGAAGCGAAACTGCCGCCGTTGCTCACGCGGGCGGTATGGACGATGGAGTCGAACCGCGGCAGCCATCAATCGATCGGGGAACTGGCTGAAGAGCTGGGAACGAGCCGGGCGACGCTGACGCGACTGTTCCGTGAAGGGCTGGGGGTGTCGCCGCAAGCGTATTGGAACAAATTGCGGATGGAGAATGCCGTGCAGCTGGTGCGAGGGAGTCATCTTTCGTTCAAAGAGATTGCGGAGCGCCTGGGATTCCGGAATTCGCTGTACTTTTCAACGGTGTTCCGGAGATACACCGGGTACACGCCGACAATCTTCCGCGCAGGAGAAGGGAAACCGAAAGGCGGCTTCTGAAGCGAAAAATCGGATTTTCTTCCCCGGATAATTTGAATTTCCGGAAAACGGAGTTATTTTAAAAAACGGATAAGCCAATGTAGCTCAGTCGGTAGAGCAATTCACTCGTAATGAATAGGTCTCCGGTTCGATTCCGGACATTGGCTCCAGTTTAAACAATATCAGCCAGGCACTTACAACGTCTGGCGTTTTTTATGCAGAAATTCCGAACAACACCATCAGCTACCACCGTTTACGCTCAAACACCAAGCCATAGACATACAATAGACTGACCTGATTTTATCCTGAAGTTATTGGCTATTTTTGAAATTGGCTCAGCTAAGTAAATAAAATATCATTTTTTGAGCTTAAAAGTGGACAATTTTAAAATTATATAAATGCTTTGTCTCGTTATTTCTTAACAAAAAAACAATAAAATAGTCCATAATAAAGGTTGCAACTTTGCTGATGGGATATATTTTATAATTTGAACATATCGTTATAGTTGCTTATTTCACTGGCATTTGTAAAATATTTTTTGCGGTAATAACGCAATAGAGATGAGTACACGTGACATTTATCAATAAAAATGATGGTTCTTATAATGTCAGAGAAAACAAGATCCGCTGTTAATGAAAGAATTTTTGCAGTAAACTTTAATTCTTTTTCGTTAGATTCATTAACTGAAACGGATAAAAGATTAAGTTCATTTCGTTCTTATTGTTGCGAGAATGGGTTCGATTATGAAAAGCAGACAAAATGGAAACTTGAATGTGATATAGATCCAGCGACCCAACTACCCCAAATGAAAGATAGTAGTGGTTCTATCGACGAGTTTCATTTTATACACCATGATTCAGAAAAAAGGAAAATAGAGTGGGTGTTCCGAATTTTTCCGGATCGAGTGGTTTTCAATTTTTTAAAAAATCAATTGAAAGATCCTGGCTCCTTTAACGAAGCAAAGGATATTTTTTCCCCACTTTGGGAAGAATTTAAAAAGGATTTCGATTTTAAAGAAGAATCTCAGGTTGAAGTATCATATGTTCTGCATTTAGATAAATATTCTCTTTCCGATCAATCTTTATATGGTCCTGATTGGTTAGAGGTAAAAGATATATCTGTTTTATTTGGTTGTATTGGTGAGTTGCCATATTCTAATTGTCGATATATTCCTCCTTTTCGATCGATACAAAATTGGGATGCGGAACATCCTGATTTTCAAAAAGTACAGCTACGTTGTCTTACACAAAGTTTGCAACAGCCTGAGCCTAAATTGCCCAATATTTCAACACTGTCAATAGAATTTCAATTATGTGTGTATACACGATTGGATTCTGACGCTTTCATAGGGAAAGCCTCTGTCTTGTTTGAAATACTGACAGAGTTGTATGACAAGATACTTACTGAAAAAGCGAAAAATGCAATAGAAGGGGATTGGAGATAATGCTGGCAATTTCATCACAAGCAGTACCACCAATGCCATCTGCGGCATATTATCAACCAGCCAAAAGTGACGCTATTCTGGAGAATATGTTTGCTCATGGTGATGGGGAACCTGATTTGCAGTATATAAAAAATTCAATAGGAGATATAGCGGAATCGATAGCGGAATCGATAGCGGAATCTACCACAGAATCTTTTGATGGACACTTGAAAGGACCTGTTTTAAAAACAGATTCTAATAATCATTTCTATTTCGCGTTTATTTACCCGTTCGATTTTTTTTCCTTTGACAATCAGCATTCTATCTCATTATTGCAACATCCTTCCTTTAGAAGTCAAAACAAGATTTGGAACAATGAAGAATGGGGCATTGTTTGTAAGGAGCCATCAGAATGGGGCAAAGCTTTAGCTCGACGATTTAGCCTTTTGGCAGGGAAAGCGTTTCGTAATGAATTACTCCCTGAAGAAAAAAAATATTGGAGAAATATTGTTGACGATATTGATTATCGGAAATATCAACGCGAAACAATGGCTCCTGCTTATTTAGAGGCGAAGGTTGTAAAAGTAAAGTCCGAAAAGATAACAATACATATCGCATTGGAAAATCGTTATTGTCATATTGTTGGAAATGCTTTAAATATGTGTGGAGCCTTGGAAACGGGCGATTATATTTCTATATTTTTCAGAGACAATGGTAACACAGAAGATATTGACCATATTGAAAAAATTGATTTGCTGCCTCCGCCTTCTCGAGACGAAGAATTTAATATCTTCAACATTCCTGTTGTAAGAATATGAATAAAATTCAACTTGATTTTTGGAATGTGGGACAAGGAGATGCTTCTACGATTACCTTGCCTGATGGTTCATTATGTGTGATTGATGTAGGTCCCGCCAATAGCAGTTTATCTCGTTGGTTCAGCGATTCAAAACGTAACATTCCTGATATAAAATACCTTATTCTCACTCATAACGATGCCGATCATGTAGGGGGGCTTCAATGCATTTTACAAGCGCCTAATGTTCGAATTGAAAAAGTACGGCTATTAGCAGAAGCTACTAAAAACGGTAATAACCGAGCGGTTACTCTTATTGAAAAACTGTATGGAAAAGTTGGACAAGAAAAGATAGGTAGTTTAGTACGGCAGGAAGAACCATTAACATTGGGTTCGTGGAATAATTATACCTTAAAAGTTTATTTCCCTAATTTTGTAGAAAACCTCATCAATCACTCGCCCAATACAACTTCCGCAATTTTAGCGCTCTGTTACGAGGACAACGTTTGCGTGATTTGGGGCGCAGATAACTATCTTAAAACAATAGATGAACATATCCCTGGTGAAGGTGATAGTGAAATGTTATTCGGGCCTCATCATGGTGCCCCATTGGATTTTGAAAAAGAAGAACAAAAAAACGCTATCGGAAACTTGAAACCGAAACGATGTTTTATTTCCGCAGGGAATGGATACAAACACCCCAATATTGATTACATTAAAATTCTTGCAGGAATAAAATGCCAAGCTATGTGTTCCCGACTCTCTACGCATTGTAGGGAAAAAGGTAATCTAAAAAAAGCTGTTCATGATAGTGCCGGATATTATAGCATCCCTTTATCAACAAATGACTGTTCTCTACAATGCTGTGGGCATATTCGATTCTACCTTGAAGACGGCGTTTTGGTGTTTGACGAGGATTCCCAAGGACATGCAGAACGCCTTGAGAAGTTCAAATGTCAATTTCCCTGTCAAATTGATCAATGTTGTAATTGAAATCAAGGTAGTGTCCGAAGTTTTGCGCACATTTGATTCCGATTGATCACGGACTCAAACGTTGCACGGGACGGAGCCGGAGCAATTTCGGCCCGACAAGAAGCTCCAAAGGAGCAGGGCCGAATTGCGTGGGTGCTCTGTCCGGTTGCCATATCGTTTGAAAACTTATACCGTTGATTTTGCATAAAGTTTTATTTATTTCCTTAGGCACCTATAACCAATCATCTATGCCCTGATGCATAACGAATATTTTCAGAAGGGGCAAGCTCACTACACGCTTCGAGAGCACGCTCTAAATCGGCATTATGCAGAATAAAGAAATCAATATCATTTTTTGTACCATACCGGATTGCCTGAGCAAATGGAATAATGTCGGAAACGCCGTTTATATCGACACCAGCTTGCAACAGGCGCTCCAAAACATTCTTATGCGGATTACATGCCGCCGCACCCAGCAAATTGACTCCGTCATAATTTTCCAACAACGGATCATTCCCCTGCTCAATGAGATAATCAACCATTTCAAGGTGATTCTCTCTCACTGCGTAATACAAAGGCGAGTTATCATAGATGTCTCTACAATCAACATCAGCGCCATATCTCTGCAAAAGTTTTATAATGCGGATATCGGGATTTTCGGCCGCATAGTGAGCCGCCGAAGCGCCCGGAATATCATTCCAAAAAGAATCCGTATCTGAATATGGGATCTGCCAATGGACATCAGCACCTGTATCAAGAAAGGTTTGAACTTCCTCTAAAGTACCTGACGCACACGCTTCTAAAAATTTAAAATTCAGTGTGTCATTATTCATATGAAACGACCTTTTAATTTTGCCGCAAGCTCATATTTCCCACGATTCCCCTACAGGTTCCCACAACCCTTTGAATGGAAAATCAGGAGGAATCAACCGCCAAATTTTATTGCATCCATTGCAGCGGAACCATCGTCCGCCATAAATCATCCCTCTGTTATAAACAGGGTCAACTGGAATTTCTTCCAATAATCTGTTTGCGGCAAGTTCTTCTACAAAAGAACAAAATCGGCTGTATTCATCGGGGTCACAGAAACCGTGAATCTCTTCGAAATTATTGCATGTACAATTATTCATCGGATTAACCAAAGACCGGCATCATTTTCTGTTGCTATCTAGGTTTCAAACTCAGTTTCCGATTGTGTTTCGCCAGAGTCCATTGATAAAATGTATTATGTTCCGGAGAATAAACTTGAAAGGTCAATAGATCCTCCAGCCGTTCATCATTGATCTCGAAACGAATCACATAATCGAAGTCCAGCGGTATCATCAGCCGGAGAATGCCGGTGACTCCCGGAAAAATTTTAAGCGAACTGCTTGTCCGTCTGAATTCACTCGCATCGAATTCTTTCCATTTGCTGCTCGTAAAGCTGTTGAGAATAGTTGTCGGGCGCCGAGGAGACAAATCCAATTCTTCAGGCGGGAACTTCCGAAAAACAGGGTCGATATAAGCGGAGGACGCAGAATCGTAAAATCGATTTTGTATTTCACCAATTTGCAATGTTCGACTGATTTTCTGCCGGGGAGCAACACGTTGCTGAACTTTTGACGGTAGTGTGGCAGGGGACTCGTCTTCCGATTCCTGACGATAGGCAATATACCATAACCAGAATCCGGCGACAACCGAAATTGTGATAACAAGTAATCCGAGTCCCCAGTAGCGCATTTGAATTACAATGCTTCGAATATGTTGTCTTCTTGAGATTCCGCTTTTCAGAGCGTGTTGAAACTCCCCTGCATTTTTGAATCGCAAAGCGGGATTTCTATGGCAGGCGTTCAGGATCACCTTGTTCAAGTGGCTGTATTCGTCGTTGAGCAGCGACACAGGAAACGAAGGGTAATCCTCAACGGAATTCCCGGTCAAGCAGCAATACAACACCTTCCCGAGCGCATAGAGGTCGTCGGAGCCGTTTTTGCCGCCGGAACCGGACTTCAGGCGTTCGGGAGGAATGAAGCCCAAAGTTCCGCCCAGGCTCAACGATTGCGATATCGAACGCACCAAGCCGATGTCGGAAAGCTTGGGTTTAAACGTATAAAGCTCGGTCATCGCAAAATCATGGTTGATTATGATAGCCTTCATAACTTCATGACGAATGGCACCGCCGTCAGAAGCGGAGGCGAAGCATGAACCAGACCCGAAACAGTCTTAATACGGTTTACCTTCGTCGCGGGAAATGGGTCGTTGAATATATCGATTTCGAGGGAAAGCAGAAAGTCAGAACCATCAAGGATGAAAATGGCAATTATCCCTCCAATAAGCTTCAAGCGAAGCGCCTTTCCGAACAGACGTTGATCGGTATCCGCTCCATGCAGAATTTGCGTTCGGAACAGGAGTTCTTAAACCGTGTCGCCGAACGTGAGCAGTTGATTCAACGTATCAAATTTACACTTGATGACGTGTTGCCAATGATTATGTCCAATCCGAAGTTAAAGAATGGGACTCGCCTTCAGCACCGTCAGTATCAGTGGGAGAAGTTTTATAACTGGCTCAAGGAGCATTACCCCCGTATCAAAACTCCACATGAGATTACCCCCTTGATGGCACAACAGTTCTCCAGTGAACTTTACGCCGAAGGGATGGCGAATTCGACCTATAATGACTATATCACCTCCTTCCGCATGTTTTTCAAAATGATTATGCTTTATGCCGGTTTGACTTCTAATCCGTTCGCCAGCGTGGAACGCCTTCCGAAAAATACGATATCTCATAAGCCAATTCCACGTGAATTTATTCCGAAAATCATAACCGCATGTGATGATCCAAATTTTCATGTGCTGGAAACACGTCGCCTTGCATCAATCACGAAATCCGAACTGAAAACGTTGATTATTGTGGGGCTCTGTACCGGAATGCGTTTGAAGGATTGCGCTCTACTGGATTGGAGTTCGGTGAACTTCGAGGATAATTACATCAAGACGGTAGCCTATAAAACCAGGAAGTATCACAAGGGATACCTCTGGATACCGATGATGCCCTACTTGAGAGAGCACCTGTTGGGTATTTATGGATGGAAGGAAGACGGTTCAGTTATGCCGAATATCGCCCATCGCTATATCGACGAGGAACGCAAACAATTATTGGGACAGTCGATCAAAAGCGACAATGGCAACATGTCCGGCGAAGTGAAGAACCTCTTGAAGTTTGTCGGCTTGCCGGTTTCGGTTCGATTAACGGATGCGGAAAAGGCAGATGGGACTTCCAAGCCGATCGGACAGCGCAAGAAAAGTCCCAATTTATACGGATTCCATTCCTTCAGACATTTTTTTGTTTCGACCTGTGCCGAAAATAATGTTCCCATGGCATATGTGGAAGCGATAATCGGCAACGATTCCGGGGTGATTAAACAATACTATACCCATATCAATCCTGATGAAATGATGCGCTCCATCACCAGAATTGAATCCAAGTTCATTGGAACCCTGTCGGCCCCTCAAGCCGCCATTTCCGCCGGATAAAGTCAGCCGCAGGTCCACCAGTCGGCGGGCTTGGTCGAGGTAATGGTCTTCAGCGGAATTCCATAGGCGTTCTGGAATGCACTGCTGTTGCCCCGTTTTTTTCCCCATTTGATTTCGTAGGGCTGAAGCCGGTCGCCCTGTTTGACCAGAAGATCGACTTCGGCCCTGTCTTTGTTGCGCCAGAAGTGGAGTTCGGCGGGATTCGGAGAAAGCAAGTTCCGTTTGGCGATTTCCGCAATCAGGTAGTTTTCGAAAAGACTGCCGATATCCGGACGGTTCTCGTTGAGGTCGAAAGCGTTGAGAATCGCATTGCGGATGCCGGTGTCCCAAAAGAAAATCTTCTTGCTCTTGACGATTTCTTTGCGGGGATTGGTGCTGTATGCCGACAGCCGGAAAATAACAAAGGTCTCCTCAAGCAGATCCAGATACCGGTCTACTGTGGTTCTCGCCATACCCAGTTGTTGCGCCAATTCGTTGATGGAGACTTCGGAACCGGCCTGATGCGCCAGCAACATCAACAGTTGTCGAAGCAAATCCGGCGTTTTTACCAATCCGGCCTGCAGAATATCCTTCCACAGATAATCGCCGGAGAGCTCACGCAACAGGCCGGTCTTGTCGTCGGAAACCACCACTTCCGGATAACTGCCGAATACCATGGATTTCAACAGGAACACCCGGAATTGCGGCGCGAAATGTTCCTCGATGAGCGGCAACGTGTATTCAGGCCGATACCAGCCTTCCGCCTGGAGGGCTTCCCACATCGTCAGAGGAGGCAACTGAATTTTCCGGTTGCGTCCGGTCAGACTCTCCGATGCCTGGGAAAGCAAATTCAAACTGGATGACCCGAGCAGAACGAATTTCACCGGCAGTTTCGAATCATACCAGCCTTTGACGATTCGGGCGGTTTCCGGCTCTCGTTGCGCTTCGTCGATGACCAGCACATCGGGGGAATCCAGCGACTTCATCCCATCGACCGGAGGCAGGACCGACGCGGCTTTGAAGCGGGCGACATCATACGGCACGTCGAAGTTCAGCATCACCGTTTTACGGCCTTTCAACGCTTCGGAAACCATGGTTGTTTTGCCGACTTGCCGGGCCCCGACCACAATGGCGATTTTTCCGCTTTCGACAATTCGCAGAAATTCCGCCGATGCTGTTCTTTGAACCATCATTTCTTGAAAACCTCCGTTGTTTTGTCGTTCTCAATTACAATATACTTCCTATTTTTGTAAAGTCAAACATACAAAACAATGGATCACCATGAGCTACCAATGTACAAAAGTAAGGAGAAAGACAGACAATAGACATACATTTTTCGATTTTGAGCGGCAGGCCGGGGCTCGTAATGAATAGGTCTCCGGTTCGATTCCGGACATTGGCTCCAGTTTAAGCAATATCAGCCAAGCATTTACAATGCCTGGCTTTTTGTATGCAAAAATTCCGACCAACACCATCCGATACCACCGCTTACGCTCAAACACCAAATCAAAGACATACAATAGACTGACCAGGTTTTGAGCTCAATACATCTGACCTTCAGCTCAAAAAAAGACCATCCTCAAACGAAAAAACACAACGGACTTTTCTTGCTAATAATGAGAATACAAACTTTATTTATTTGAAAAAAATACAATTCAAGCTAGATTAAGTTCACTTTCATTCGGTTTTGATTGTAAAGGTCTGTAAAGATAGTTGTAGAGCGAGGATATCATGGAAGTTTCTGCAATACCAAATTTACCGAAAAATAATTTTGTTCGTGCAACTGATCTCTTCTATGGGGGAATATTAAAGAGTCTAAAGAAATCGAATCATAATTTCCAAGCTTTTTGGGAATCTATGACAAATTCCTTGGAGGCAATTCAATCCCTTCCGTTCAAATCCGAAGGTGCATATATTGCAATACGACTGCTTTTTGAAAATGATATAGACAAAGTTGTGTTTAAGGGATTCGAGTTGGAAGACTCTGGAATCGGTTTTAATGATGAGAATTTTGCTCGCTTTTTGACATTCAAAGATGATCGAAAAAGTGCGAATAACAAAGGATGTGGCAGATTTCAGCTACTCCAAACATTCAAAAAAACAGATTATGTTAGCTTTTTCAGACAAAATGATCAAATTTATAAAAGAACATTTTGGTTATCTCAAAGCCCATTAGCACAAAATATCAATGCTGTTGTTTATTACGAGGATACTGTAGAATCCCCTCAAGAATCAATTCGAACAATCTTAACAGCAAAAGATCTGAAAGAACCCGATGAGGCTTATCAAAATTTGACTTCCGATAAGCTCAAAGAGTTTATTCTTTCTCATTACATGTTTTATTTTTGTAAATATAGGGATAGGCTTCCTGCAATATCCATCTCATCTTATCTGGATGGAAAGCCGCAAGATGATGAGGTTATTGTAAAGCAAGAAGATATTCCTAATGTTGATAAAACTCAACAAGTACAATTGCATTACTCAAAATGGGATGGAACTACTGCGAGCATCAGAAAAATAGATAAGACAGAAGACTTTCAGTTAGATTGTTTTAAAATCAATAGCTCTTTGCTTACTCAAAACAAATTGAGGCTGATCAGTAAAGACGAAGTGGTTGACAATATATCCATTCCATTGGAAATGCTCAACTCCAAGGATACGGTTGACGGATATCGCTATCTTCTGTTTGTTTCTGGTCAATATCTCAATGATATTGCCGAAGATGTCAGAGGTCAACTACATATTATGTCTTCTGATGAATTTTCCAGTACCGAGGATTTATGGGAAAAACCGACAATTCTCTTGGATGATTTTAAAGAAAGAGTCAATGTTGAATTTGAAAAGCTTTACCCTGAAATTGTGAAGAAACGTGAAATACAAGAACAAAATCTTGATAAGCTCAAGAAGATGTTCTTATTGAATTCCTCTACAATATCAAAACTGAAGTTTAATATCAATGATTCTGAAGAAAAAATATTAGAAAAAGTCTATAAAGCTGATTCAGAAATCGTTGCCAAAAAAGATGTAGAAATTAAAAAAGTAATTGACGATTTAGAACAAGTAGATCCTGCCGCAGATAATTATCAAGAAGATTTACAGAAATCTATTGATGAATTAACAGAGGTGATCCCTTTACAAAACAGAGTGGCGTTAACTCAATATGTTGCAAGAAGAAAACTTGTGTTGGATCTATTTGACAAAGTTTTGGCACGAGAGTTAGCGGTTCAAAAAAATGCCGAACGAAAATGTGATGAGAAATTATTGCACAATATCATTTTTCAGCAGAGTTCGAAAGATCCCTCGAAAAGTGATTTATGGTTAATAAACGAAGAGTTCATCTATTTTAAAGGATGCTCAGAGCATAGGCTTATTGATATTACGGTAGATGGGGAGAGGCTTTTCAAAGACGAAATCTCTGAAGCGGAAGACGAATTTTTGAATTCATTAGGAGAAAATAGGAAAACCAAAAGACCAGATATACTATTATTCCCCGAAGAAAACAAATGTATCATCATTGAGCTAAAAAGTATTGACGAAAACGTATCCTTTCATTTGAACCAAATAACTAGATATGCCTCACTAATTCGGCAGTTTTCAAGAGATGACATGCAGATAGATACATTTTATGGTTATCTCATTGGAGAAGCTATTGATCCCGATGACGTTCGCATGCATGACGGTGAGTTTAAACTGTCATATAAATTTGACTTCCTTTATCGATATAAAACAGTTTGGACTAAAAATCGCTCAGAAGGATCGTTATATATGGAGGTTATAAAATATTCCACTCTGTTAGAACGTGCTCGCTTGCGAAACAAAATTTTTCTTGAGAAGTTAAATATTTTATGACGATTTTGGGTGATGTGCTGAATTATTTATTCATTTGATTTTTAGATTCAAACTAGGAAAATTGATTTTTTTCAAAATTCTCCTTGATATATTGATATTTTACGCTATATTAAGATCACCAAGCTATATGATGGAGCAGGTTATCTGTTAAAAGAGTTGACGTAATTAGCAGCGCTACTCTCCATCGCTTTTCGTCAACGGGGACACATTTCGGTGTGTCCCTTAATTTTTTACCGGAGTACAATTACGGATGATCTTTAGAAGTCTATTTTCAGAAGCTCTATAGGCTGTCGTTAAATTGAATCCATCTTTTCTTTTTCCGTGAGTGACAACGACAAAGAAGTAATTATTGTCATAATTAATTTCCTTTATGGAATATACATATAATCGTGCTGTTTGATTGTGTTGCGAATCAAAGTGTTCAAAAATATCTGTTGATCTCTGCAATATAAATGGAATGAAACTTAATCTTTTCCCTCGGTCTTCTTGAAAAAAACGCGGCTCTATAGTATGTCTTTCATTCTCGTAATCCTTGTACATTAATCTCATGCTTTTTTCAGGGATTCTTATTTTTATGCCATATACGTCAGTGAATATTTTTTCTTTTAGATTATCGTCAAAATATTTTTTTGCATCTACTTCGGTATAGCATTCAAAACTTTCTTCAATAGGATCCTTTTTTGAAAAATCAACATCATGTCGTTGCAAATTTCTTAAATGAAAATCAATTAGCGAAAAAACATCCAAAATTTCGCCATGATTTAAATATATTTTCTCGACTTTTTTTCGCTTAAGGGCAGCTTTATCTTCTGCAATCAATGAACAAACTTTCATAGAAGAATAATGTATTTGTTGCATGAAAGAAAGAAGAGGCTCTTTTAGAAGCAATCGATTTGATAGTCGGCGTAGCCGATCATATCTACAATGTAATATATTATCGTTCATAAGTTCCTCTGTTAGATATTTTTTAAAAACATATCATACTCTTATAGTGATTTCAACTCCCTGTTATAAAAAACAGGCAATACCCGAAGTTTTGCGCACATTTAAAGTCCGATTGATTACGAACTCAAACGTTGTACGGGATGGAGCCGGAGCAATTTTGGCCCGACAAGAAGTTCCGGAGGAGCAGGGCCAAATTGCGTGGGTGCTCTGTCCGGTTGCCATATCGTTTGAAAACTTATACCGTTGATTTTGCATAAGGTTTCATTCATGCCCTACAGTTCCCGATTTTCTCATTTTCGCAAAATTCAATTTTTAAAAAAAATTTTTTGACCGACTTGGGGCGATTGCTATCCTATTTCGAATTTTCAAAATTTAGCCGACACATTTTGAATTTCCACCATATGCTATTTCCCGATATCGTTCATTTTGTATTGATGATAAACTGGCGTAACCATCAGATTATGCCAGTTAAGAAATGGTTAGGATAAAAGAGATTCCTGCCCTTTGTTTTCAGAAACGTAAGTAAAAATAGATATTTCAGAATATGAAGAAATATCGTTTTTTGCTTTTATTTCTGAAATATATGATTGGGACCATAATGGGTGAACGATAAGTGTCTTTTGTTCAGCAATTATGATCGGGGCAGAAGAATTAGTAACCTTCGGGAAGTGCATTTCAATAAAACCTTTCCAATGAGGTAAGGTAAAATCAATATGGGTCCTGGAGTCCTGCGCAAGATAGATCATATCCAATCCCAAACGCCAATTTAAAAAATCATGGTAGAATAAGTTGCTATAATCTTTAATACAATCATAGCACGCGAGAAAGCATTTGTGATTATTTAGCATTTTTTTGAACTTTGAATCTGAATGTTCGTTAATAAAGAAATCCAAAAGTTTCTTGTGCAATTCTGATTTATGATCGAATAGAAATTGGCAAAACCCAGAGCCATTTTCCATGCTGTCTGAAAAGAAAAGCTCCCCTATCAATGGTCGATCTTTCTTGTTTCCCAATACAACACGATAGTCAATCCTTAATTCAGACAAGTCAATATCAAGGTAATCACAAGCGGCTTTTCGAAACAAATATCCCATTGAAATGTATGCAGAACGTACACTCGCTTTCAATGGATTAATGTCTAACGTTGTGGGCTCATCATTAAGGCGGAAGCACAAAATACCTGTTGTTTTATCAGCCAATAAACCAGCGCTTTCCTGCTTGTCGGGATTGTAGTTGGCTGGGGTTCCATTCTGGGCATGAATTTCGGGGACAACCCACGCACCGGTATTACGATCTTCGGCAAAATTGAATAATATTCCGTCGTTATCGTTTAAAAGAAAAATTTGCGCATTGTTCTGAGCATATATTTTAAGATTGCTGTTGGGCATTCTTTCAAAATTCTTATCTTCAATACTACTTTCCAATTGTGTTGCATAATTTTGCGAAACCCAGTCGCCTCCGCCATTATAATCCTTTTCGTCGCCATGTAGATTGACAGAGAATCCTAATGGCGTAAAAGTCGTAATAGTTCCATGTGACTTTCCACAAACAGGACATCTATAAGTTTCGTATGGTTGCGGTAAGGGTTTGATGTATCCACATTGGCAAGAAAAAATGTTGCGGCGGTATCCACGACCATCCGCAGAAACCACTTGATGTTTGTTTCCGTAACGCCAATCTATTAATCCTGTCACAGTGTACAATGCTTTATCTCGCACAACTTGATTACCGGGAGCAAATGAATTAATCGCTTTCTCTAAGTCACGATCAACAGTATTTTCTCTTGCTGGTAATTGTTTAGGTCTCTTTAGATATAAGCATCTTGTTTTTGTTGGGAATCCGAACATAGGAAGCACTCCGGCATTTGCCAATCGCTCACTTAAATCAATTTGTGGAAATTCTTCATTTCTATTAGAGAGATTGGTAATGGTGTCACATAATTCTTCCGTAATGTATCGGATGATGTTGTTACGAATGGTTTGATCCAACGGAACGCCATAAGTGACGGCATCAATGGTTTCTCCAACAGCTCGATTATTTTGTTGAATCCATTGTTGAACAGCATTGGAATGAACAGACCACTCTTTGGCAGTACCAAATTCACCATGCACAGAAAATGCGGAGGTTGGAACTCCTTCTTCTTTAAAAGCACGTCGAAGTATTTCTTTGCATACCATCCGTTGAATTATTGTTTCGTTTGCCACGTCAAGATAAAGCGGGCTTGGCGGTGCGGAAATCATTCTCTCCGGTTCAATGAAATGCGCATAATCGTGAGAATTGTTGCGAGCAATTGACAATGCAAATGCCCACGCATTACCACGTCGTCCGGCTCGACCTATTCTCTGCTGATAGTTGAACCGTTGTGGTGGAATATTCCCCAGCATTACCAAATTTAAGGTTCCGATATCAACTCCGGCCTCCATTGTTGTCGTAACACTCAACAAATCAACGGAATAAGCTTTTTTTGCATCTCCTTCTTGTTCAAGAAATACGTTTTGAAAATAACGTTGACGTTGAATAGCATCCAGGCGATCTGTTTGACCGGTAAGCTCCTCACAATGCAGCCGAGTCCCGTTCGTACGATGCGCCATAGCATAATAATAGTTATCTTCAATATTTTCAATAACTCCATCACAAGGTAATTTTTGAGGGCAGTTAATACATTGCCCATTTGAAGGGTGTAAATGCAATGTTCGACATTGCGAACAGCGCCAAACTTTATCTTGCGTCTGATCTAACAGTGTGACAATTAAATTTTTCCCAGTAAGGACAAGAGGATCCGCAGTCAACGTCCCATCTTGAATCAATTGTTCTTTCAGTTCATTCAAGTCTGAACCCTTTACTCCAATCCGAGAGAAATATTTCTTGATGTCTGTTGGAATACCTGCCGATGAAACATACAAGTTTCCTTGCAATCGCCTCTTCTCCCCAAGCATTCGAATAAACGTGTTGATGTGCTGATTATTGGGATCTTTTTGATATTTGATAATTCCTAACCCTAATGCTTCAAATGAACGCCGAGGAGCGGGAAATATAACAAATAGAATTTCTTTTGACAATTCTGCCATTAACTTTTCCCGATATTGATTCAATTCAGCAGAAGGCTGAGTATTGAAATAATAGCAATCTTTCCAATTTAACGTCCCGGTTGTATTATGATACATTGATGGTTTAGGTCCAGCAGGACATATTCCGTTTTCTTTCAATTCTTTTGCAATCGGTATTGATAATTCCGTAATATAAATTTGCGATAAACGAGAAGTAATGTCCCTGATGGCGATCGGATTACCATCAAGAGCATCATCAATACACTGTTCTGAAACTCCTAACTTTCCTAAATATCGTTCAACCTCTCGCTGTTCAGGGCGTGGTAAATTATTATATTGTTTAAGCATATCAGCATATTTTTTGCTTTCGACTTGTTGTTTTTGGATAGACTGAAAGACGAGTTGTCGCAATAAATCGCGGTAATGATCCAATTCAATTCCTGCGGCAAGTTTGGCCGCGCCTTGTCGGCTATCAGAAAATAAAATCAGTTTCTCAGGTGAGCCATTTTCATTTTGCATATTGGAATATAACGCATCCGCCATCAACTGGTTTACTTTTTGAACACCTGTTCCGTGTTTATAGAATGGTGCCATTTGTTTGGGATACTTTTTCTCTGCCTCACACGCGGGACAATAAGCAGGGTAAGCATCTTGTTTTCCTCCTGAGCAGTTCATTGCAAGATAACTACCTTTGTGCGTGGTACCAGTATCTTCAAATTTTCCTGTAAATGGATTGAAAAAACATCTTTTCCAATCTTTTAAATCTACCAGGGATGAAATCCCAGAAATTGGCAATAAAAACTTCTTAGGATACGATTTATCTTCGTCCGGAGGAATTGCATCAATGAATTCACCTGAACGATCAAATCCATCAAAACAGATCTCGCCACAAGTTCTGCATATTGCCAGAGGATATACTTTGCCGCCACATTTACAGCGTTTAATGGGGGATAGATACAATTTCCCTATTCTTCGGTCTTTATATTGATAGAGAGAGTCAACCTCTGAACATTCCGGATTACTGCATGCGTACAGCATATCAATATTTCGGAAAAAATAATGAATCCTCAAAGGAGTAATGGCTTTCCCTGCTTCTCCTGCGAGTTTTATTATTCGCAAAAGAACTTGAAATGCTCTTTCTGCATCAGGAGTATTGCCTTCAAATATTTGATCTTTCAAAAATGAAAGTTTGCGAGGAATGTATCGTTTATCCTTGTCATGGTAAAATGCATTACGCATTATATTGTTTAAATCATATTGCTCGAATATTCTTTTCGCGACATCATGACCAAGCTCTGTATTAAATAAAGCTGCAAATGGTGCAACCGGCAATTGGGTCAGCCTACGTGGCGATTCCATCGGCGGATTCTCTATAAATTCAAATCGTTCCAAAGGAACGCCAAAGAACTCTCCAATAAAATCCCGGTTATCAGAAGCCAATGATGCGCTGGTTGCCAAAAAACGAATTTGTTTTGAATCAGGAGCAATTCCAAGTCGGAAAAGCAACAGTCTCAATAACTGAGCGACTTCAGTTCCAGGAGTTCCTCGATAAGTATGAAGTTCGTCAACAATGAGGTACAGAATATTATCTTCAGATTCAGATAGCCATGCTTTTGTAGCTTTAAACAGCGGAGCTTCCTTGGAGCGCATCAACATGATACTTAACATGGAGTAATTTGTAATTAAAATATCAGGAGGCATCCCCAAAATCTGATCACGTGTCCAAAGTTCGAATGATTCATCATCTGTATTAACAAAACGTGACATTAGATTGAGCGCATCTGTTTCACTTAAGTCAAAACAAGAATTCTTCAACGCCTTCCACGCATTTTGAAGTTCTTTAGCCTCTCGAGCTGTATTCTCGTTGGGAGTAACGCTGGTATAGCGAGCAAAAGTTATTGGTTGTCCATTACAATGTTCAAAAATCCATTGTCTTGTCTCTGGAGTATTGCAGGATTTACGCATCCTTCCGAGTTGGTCTTCCACCAAGGCATTCAATGGATAAAGCATAATCGCTTTTACCGCATGAGATGTTGATGCCAATGTCATTTTTTGTTTAGTATGAATCAGATGAGCAAACAGCGGTAGCATGAAACATTCCGTTTTTCCGGAACCGGTTCCGGTTGTCACAACTAAATGCTTTTTCTGCTCAACTATGGCACGAATCGCTTTTTCCTGATGTTGATACAGGAATTCGGGAGAAAAGAGTCCCAGCTTGGCAAAATCCGCAAATCCATCGGGAAGTGTTGCAATATCGGAAATTTTAGCTCCGGAAGGATATGTCGTCATTAATTCAAAATAAGGTTGATGCCACAAAGTATCAATGTTATCGGCATCATTACAAAACAGCTGTTCTCGCTCCTCATCTAATTTTGAGTGCGAAAGAGGGATACCGGTCTTGAGATAACGCAGATAATTGTTTTTTAGTTCAGTCCAAATTGAGATCGGGTCAATCATAATTGTTATCTCCCTCATTTATCTTTGTGCAAAAAATTCGCTGTAATTCTGCAATTTGTGGCTTTGTGATCTTATAATATTTTTTCGAGTTGACGAGAAACTTCTCAAACATTTGGTTAATAGATAGAATTCGACTCAATATGAAAGGAGGCTCAATATAAAAAGTTACGCATTGAGCTTTCGTATCATATCTGGCAACTGGAACGTTACTATCAATACAATGTTGGGCCTTTGCCCAAAAGCTATCATTTACCTCATTCCCCAATGAGTATGTGTCTCCGGCGTGATAGTATATGCGTCTTGAAAAGATTTGTTCCGATACACGATATAACCCATCAGATATAATCGGTCCAGGCTTTATAGATTTCCATATATTTTCTTGTGGCGAATAAATTTGCCTGCACTTGAGAATATCAAAATGCTCTTTTTGGGAAAACAGTTTCATAGAACAAGCTGGGCAACATTTTAGCAGAGCTATTATCGAGGGATTGTGGATGATTGGCAATCCTGTTCCATCATATTCTCTCGGAGTTACCCAGCGGATAACATTTGAGTGTTGTTCAAACTCTAAACTGGATTCATCTTCAATTAAGTCAAAATGAGAAGGAATTAAATTTTTTTGGGGTTCTGTTAGGTTAATTCCAATCCAACGGCGTTCTTGTTCCAAATCTTTGTAGAAAACCATTGGTTTTGCAAGTTGCCATATCGCCTGGCGTTTCTCTGTGCCGCACTCAACAAACCCAGCTCGAACCAAAGGATAAAAATACCGATATAAGCTATGTGTCTCCTTTTCACCCGTTACAGAAAAAACACAGCTATTGCAGATGTCACGAATTTTCTCATGCTTAACCGGACGGGTTTGACAAGCTAACCACGCCAAGAGCATATTTTGTATTTTTATCGTTTTGTCATCCATGACTATAATTCCACGGGGCAGAAATATTCCTCATTTATCGCGAGGCCATTTCCCTTATCTTCCAAAAACTTATCCCAGTTATCATTTGCATCCCACGGTTCTGAAGTATTAAGAGATTTCCATCGATCAGAAATATGAGAGGGCAAGCCGATGTGCGAATCGTCATCTGATTCTGTTTCTGCCAGGGAAACAATGATTCGTAAATTGGGAGGATATAATGTTTTTGCAGCGTATGGAATGTTTCTTGTTTTCTGCATAATAACATTCCATAATGGCATTCCCCAACATTCCGGCAACGCAATGTTAAAATTCTCAATTAATAAAAAATGCCATATATCAAGATGAGAATGTGCAGAATCCCAGATGTTCTGCAACGATTCCTCCCAAAATTCCTTAAATGAGATCCATTTAGGCGAAGGCTGGCATAGTTGGTAAATTGAATTTCCTAAAACGGATGCGAGAAAAATTCCGGTCCGTATATCGTCTGTTTTAAAAATCAATTTGTCAGGAAGTGTTCGCAAACACGTTCTCATAAAACCATGTTGTTGCTCAAGGCTTTGATTCACCCGATCGCAAAAAGCGTCTTTTGTTATGGGGGAAACTTTTTCTGCACTAGGCTTGCGCATAATAGATTCTAATGGATATGGAAATGTTTCATTTCGTTTTGAAATGTCATTCCCGACTATCCCTGATTGAATTCTGATGAATTCGATCAAATCTTCCCGCTTCGCAGACAATTTATTATATTCGTCTTCCTTTTCCTTGAACGTTTTTTCTTGAATCTTAATTTGTTCTTCTAACTTTTTTAATTCCGCTTCCTGCTTTTTCTTTTCCGCATCGTGATGTTTTCTTGAATTCGTCAACTCCAGATCAAGCCTTTTTCGCTCTTCATCAAATTCTTGCCGTTTTATTTGAATGGCTTCCTTCTCCGATTCCAAGAAGCTATCTGTATTGGTTTGAATGGTTTTTTCGATGACATCTTTAAAGCCGGGAAGAGTACGAATGCTTTGAATTTCACTCCAATCAAAAGACATTGCATCTAACGAATGACGAATTCTTGCAAATCTCTCCTTCGTTAAAGAATCATTTTCTCCTTTAGGCGTGAGCTCTTTTATTTTATCCTTTATTTGCTTTAACACATCAGGAGAAATCGCATCCGCAAGTTTTCCTTTTAACCAATCTTTCAATTGACTGGAGGACATGCAATCGATCTCAAACGAGAAATCTCTTTTCATAAATTCGTCCATATCTACAGCAAGGTAAATACTTCCGGATTCATGATCGATTATAGTATCATAATCTGAACGAAACTTCCATGCTTTTACTTCTTTGCCCATCTTGGGAGATAGATCAGAACTCCAGACAGGACCGCAAATATAAGAAGTCGCTCCTTGTTTTTTGAAAAAGAAACTTATCTCTTTTATGTCAGAAACTGATTTTCTATCGAAAACATCATTCTGAGTTATATTAAAAATTCGGGGGCATTTCCAAACCCTCCCCCCATCTCTTTTGTGAGGAATAATAAAATTGTCATGATCATCGCGTACTGACTCCATTTCATTTTCAATGTAATTGAAACAAATAACGTCATTTACTTTGATGGTAGAATAATCGAAGTGAAATCCTGGTGCAAAAACCCTTCCGACTGGCGGGAACTGAGTTCCAATACCCTGATTTGTCCAAAATCCATTTTTAGGATAGAATAAAACTTGCACTTGGGCATTGTCATTTACGTAGATAACTTTACCGATTGCGTATTCCATCAATGCTCCTCCTTAGCGCCTTATGAATGATATTTTCATTATCGTAATTCTGAGTAGATACTCCTACTGCCAGTTCCATCCAAAGCCTAATGGCATTTCCATCTTGGAGTGTTCCAATATGCAAGAACTCTACAGGAATTTGAGAAAAATCCAATCCATGAACATGTGAATTTTCATCTCTCACGTGATAACCGTTATCCCCCAAACACCAGCCTCCCTTTGCATCGCGATCTTCAACGGGCACCGGGAAAGTAATTTTAAAGTGAATTGCTGGCATTTCTGGATTGTATCGTAAAAAATATCGACCTTCCGACAAATGAATCAGTGGCTGTTCGGCAATGTTAATGTTGATTATTTGCTCCTTATTTCCTAGACGAATCAAACGCGCCATTGTATAGGAGTCATTTGCGACAATAACAGGACCGGCTCCCTCCATCCATTCTCTATTATTTAATTTGATGCCTCCAGTTAAACGAAGCGATGGTATGCCTTTAAATTTTTCAGGAAATAAAGCTATCATTTCGCGAACTTGTTGTGAAGAAAGACGAAATATTTTAATATCTTCATAACAAAATGGCGATGCTTCAAAGTAAGTATAAAGGTCTTTTGAGAATGGGGTTTCCTTGATATGAACGAAAGCATATTCGACATGCTCTGAATATGTAATGTTATTATCCTTAATACGATCCCAATCATTTATATTTTCAGAATCTTGGATAAAAAAACACCCGTCGCAAAATGGAAATTCAACTAACTCCCAATTGCAATAAAATTCTGGAGTGATGTCTATGGATGGAGCCCAATACATGGAATAATCCATGGTCTGTAACGAATTTCCTGAGCGACATTGCCGAGAATCATCTTCATATTGCCCATCCCAGTTCAAATAGGAGGAATAGATTTGCTTTAAAATGGCCTCCCTTCGTCCGGTATCTATAAGACGATTCCATTTTTGATAGATGTTTGGCGGCAACCCATTAACTCTCCCCATAATGATTTGCATAAACCATTCAAAATCAATTTCATCATTAACAGCCAATCCGCATTTATGAAAAAATAAAGGAAGCGATGCCAAGTCTTTTTTATGAAGCAAGGCAAGACTTAAGGGGTATTGTATATAGCGATAATGGGTCGAATCTTTCGCAAGATAAATAGAAAAATGATGTTTATTGCACCAATTTTCAAAGTCTCGATAAATATTTTCTTGAGCATCGCGATACTTCGCTTGAAGCTTATTATCATCCATTCCCGACAAATATTGACACAAGCGGGGATTATAAGCCGCAGACGTGCATAGATCATCATCTTGACGTGAAGATGCAGCCACTAATTGAATGGCAATCAGACCTAAATACAAAGGGATATCATTTTTAGGCGTGTAACAAAGTTGGCACCAATTGCATTCACGTAGAAAATCACAAGCGTCGCAAAAATATTTATTATTTTCGGCTTCAAGGACATCGATAAATATGGACGCAATATGGGAATATGTATCGATGGTCTGTGCAAAAAAACGCTCGTATACCCATTGATTGAATTCCTTATATCCTTCAACCTGCGCCATTTTGTTCCTCTTAAAGATCGGTGTAAACATCCTGACGTTATCATCGTGTTTGGTTCGCGAAATATGAGCCTCTAGACAGGCCCTGATGCGCATTTGATATATACTTAAGCTGGCGATATCTTTTACCAATCTCCAAAGAAATTTATAATATTTTTCTTTTTACAATAGGTTTATTGTGAAATAAATATATCTGCTCTTTTCTCGTTTTCAAGATTTAGCGTTTCCTATTGAATGAAAATAGTCGATTTCAATGAAATTAGTCGATTTTGGAATCTGATTAGTTTTATTTGGATCCAATTTATCCATCTCCCTTTTATGCCCGTTTATTATTATAAATAATAATAAATTATGTAAAATAAATACTAATAATTTAATCTGTAAACCACTTGATCTATTCGATTTAGATATTATCTTAAGATATTGTAAAATCAATACTTTAAAGGGGTAATATGGACAAGGCAGCAGAGCTTTCCGGAATGCGTTTCGGGATAGAAATTGAAACCGTCAGAATATCGCGGAAAGACACTGTTTCGGCGATTTTGGCAGTGGTTGGCGGCGAGATCCAACAGGAAGGTGGGAGCTACGATAGATGGTGTTGCGTGGCTTTGGATGGCCGCAGATGGGGTGCGGTTTCGGACTCTTCGATTGGTCGTGGAAATGCCGAAATTGTTTCCCCTATTCTGACTTATCCTAACGATATTCCTATTTTGCAGAATGTTATTCGGTCCGTACGCAAGGCTGGCGGTAAGGCCAATACCTGTTGTGGAATTCATGTCCATGTGGATGCATCATGCCTCGATGGACGGCAGTTAGGGAATCTTGCAAAGATCATTTATAAACAAGAACCGTTGATTCTGCATGCGCTTCAAATTTCTGAGACTCGGTTGAATTCATATACAAAGCCGATGGAGCCGCAATTTATAGAGGAAGTCAATAAACGCCGCCCCAAATCTTTGGCACAACTTGGAAAGCTGTGGTATCAGGATAATGACGACCATCACATGGAACATTATCATTCATCAAGGTATCATGGCGTAAATTTTCACAGCCTCTATTATCGGGGAACTGTCGAATTTCGTTGGTTCGAGAGTTCTCTCCATGCAGGAAGGGTTAAATCATATGTTCAATATTGCCTTCTGCTTGCCAATCGAGCAAAAAACGTGAAGTTCGCCGCGTCGAAAAAGCGGTCGTTCAATCCGGAGTCGGCAAAATACGACATGAGGGTTCATTTGCTTCGCATTGGAGCAATCGGAGATGAATTCAAAACGATGCGGCATTTTTTGTTGGATAACATGCCTGGTTGTGCTTCGCATAAGCACGGCTATCCGAATCATAAAAAAATTGCGTGAGGAGGTTGTTCAGAAAACAGGTGTTTTCTTGACAGGGAAGATTTAGGATTTTTTGAACGGGGAATTTGGCGAAAAATGAGAAGGTTTTCTGAACAGCAAAAATGGAGGTTCACATGCGCTGTTTGATTTATACTCGGGTTTCTACAACGACTCATGACCAGACCACGGAAAATCAGGTTGCTCAGTTGAAGGAGTATGCCCTTCGGCAAAATTGGGAAGTCATCGAGATTATTGAAGAATATTGCTCCGGAGGAAAATCAGCCGAAGAACGGAATGGTTTGAAGAAAGTATTTACAATGGCACGGCAGAGGAAGTTCGATGTACTTCTCTTCTGGAGTCTTGACCGGTTGAGTCGTGAGGGTTCCCGGAAAACCTTGGAATACCTCACGAGGCTTGATGATTGTAAAGTCAGATGGCATTCGTATACCGAAGAATATATTTCATCCCTCGGGGTCTTCGCCGATGCTATCATCAGTCTTATGGCAGCGTTGGCACGGCAGGAAAAAGTTCGTCTGTCCGAACGGGTTTCCGCTGGACTTCAAAGAGCCCGCAGTAAAGGGCAAAAGCTTGGACGGCCCCAAATTGCGAACACGGACAAAATCAAGGAACTCCGGCAGAATGGGCATAGTCTTGCGGAGATCGCCAGGAGTTGCGGTATTTCGAGAACACGGGTTCACCAGATCATTTCCGCATGAATTCGTTTTGAATGATTTTTCAAAATGAAACGAATCCATTCTGAAAAAGTGTCTTTTCTGATATTCATCTGCAGAACCCTCATAATCTGGAGATCACCAAAGATCTGGATATTCTTCCACTCTGCCGACTCTGTATATCCATCTTGTTTAAGTTCATGATGGAATGTATATCATTATGAATAATCATACAAGAACTTGAACAAGAACCATTTTCAAAAATATCGAGAGTCAGTTCATTGTCCAATGGTTGATTTTAACGGGATCGGGGTTGGCGATTCCACAGTCAAATTCCTTCTGATGAAATCTTCCTGCTTCATTAAGAAAAGACACTTTTACCATGTCGCCTGAAATGGAAATATCTCGAATCTTCACCTTTTTGCCGATCAAAGAATTAGCCGTGTTCTCTCCATTCCTCCAAATGCACAAATAGCTTTCCGTCCCTTCGCCGAAAGAAGACACCACCCCATAATTGGTGGGGATAATCACCCCGATCCAGAACGCATCTTTCCCGTTGCGGACAATCCGACAGAACGGGATCTGCAACTGCCCCACGGTTTCCGACTTTGGCATACCTTCTTCCCATCTGTCTGCTGGAATTGAGAAATCCAGTTCGCCATGATTCAATAAGATTGTTCTGTTTTGAATGCGAACCGGCGCATCGCGCATGGCGATGAAGGCTTGGCGTATTTCTTCGGCGACCGTCAATTCGAGGAAACGGTTTTTCAATCGAGCTTCTGCCCTTTGATTTTTCATCATCGGAGCGATGGAACCATCGCCCATCGGTTCGGCATTGCGCCGATCCATCAGGCGTTGCCATGCGGTTTGTTCCAAAAGGAGCTTTATCCGTTCCGGTTTGGAAAGAGTGGAAAGTTTATATTCGAGAGCGGTAGCCATCCGTTCTTCGGCAACCGTCACCATCTCTCCGGCGGCTCCTGTCATTTCAACTTGAGTCATGGCATTTTCAAATTCATTTTCTGCGACTTGTTGGTTCGGGGTATTCCATATCGGAATTTCGACACATCCGGCAAGCCCAACTGCCAACAACCAAACCGAATATTTCATGTATCACCTTTCATTTGGAAGCCGGTATTGTTCTTCTGGCGGACACTTCGGAGCGTGAAGGATTTTCAGCAATTCGAATTTTCTCAGCTCGACAAAGTTTGAATCCCCTCCCTGGGCAATGATCGTGAAATAACCGCCGAGAAAGAAACTGGGCGCATATAAAACCAATTTCTCATCAATATACAACCGAAAGATTTTTGACGTTTGAAGCATTTCAACCCGATGGAAACCGGGAGTGTCTTTCGGCTGAATCGTCGGCGGAAACAGGAGCTTGCGTTCCCCGTTCTCGGCCTGATATTCCAACGGTTTCAACGTCAGTTTTCCTTGAGTCTTCAACAAAGTCCATTGGTAAAACGAACGGTCTCCTCCATGAGCATTCAAGGCGGCGATTTGAAACGTCAGAAGGTCTTCCAGTTTTTCATAGTTGATTTCGAAGCGGATTGCATAAGCATAATCCAACGGCAACATCAATCGGATACCGCCTTCGGCATCAGAAGTAATCTTGAGGGCACTGGCTGACTGCGAAAACCCTCGGGCGTTGAAACTGCTCCATTCATCACCCCGAAGGCGATTGAATATGATCTCCTGGCTTCGGGGAGCGGAGTCCAATTCCAATGGCGAATATTTACGAAATATAGGATCTTCATAACCAGTATGCGAAGAATTCAGATCAGGATCTCCCACTTCAACAGTTAAGGCAAAGTTGGTACGATTCTGGATTTCACCAAGTACTAACGGCTTCTCTGGCGGAGATTGCAAAACAATTCTCGATTTTAGAAACAGCCAGGTTCCACTGATTATAACGGGAATCAGCAATCCAATCACCCAATAACGTATTTGAAATGCCGTTCCGAACAGGCGCTTTCTGCGGGAAATGCCATTTGCCAGGGAATTCCGGAACTCCCCTGCATTTTTGAAGCGCAATGCTGTGTTTTTGTTGCAGGCAGTCAAAATGACTTCATTTAAATGGCAGTATGCCTCATCCAGCAGCGACACTGGAAACGAAGGGTAATCCTCAACGGAATTTCCGGTCAAACAGCAATACAGCACCTTCCCGAGCGCATAGAGGTCGTCGGAACCGTTTTTGCCGCCGGAACCGGACTTCAGGCATTCGGGAGGGATGAAGCCCAAAGTTCCGCCCAGGCTCAACGACTGCGAAACCGAACGCATCAAACCGATGTCGGAAAGCTTCGGTTCGCCGCTGACGAAGAGAATATTTTCCGGTTTGATGTCCCGATGAACCAGTCCGGCCTGATGCAGTGTTTCCAAACCGGCAAGCAGTTTGCTCCCGAGTCCTACGGTTTCCGCAGGAGTAAAACGCTTCCTCTCCTGCAACACATTTGCCAATGTCGCCGGGATGTAACGCTTTTCCGACCCGAGATTGTCGGCAAGTTCCATCGTGTAGTAAAGGAGATTGCCGATTTCTCCAACATGGAAGATTCGAATCAGATGAGGAGAACCGGAGATTCTGGAATAACTGCGGAGCCCGGCGAGTTCTTTTTCGATCTGTTCCGATTTAACAACGGTTTTTATCGCAACCCATGAATCGATACGATTCAGGGCGATCCATACTTCGCCATAAGCCCCTTGTCCGCATCTGCAAACAATCTGATAGTCGGGAATCTGCATTTATATGGTTGACCCGTACTTTCCGTCTGCCCCCAACATATCATGAAGATGCTGGAATTCAACCGGATTTGCCGGAACTTTCATCTGCTGTTCCGAATTTCGCAAATCAAAAATCAGAAGATCGTCTTTCGCCAGTTGCGCCAATCGTACCCGACAGCGGGAGCAACGCAGAAGATGAAGCCGACAAAGAAACCGCCGAAGACGGGACATGGTTCGGTTGCGGTACTGGTCGAGTTCACATAAGGTGTAATGCATTATTCTTCCTCACGCAGCCGATTGACGATTCTCCGCAGTTTTGCAACTGCCCGACTCTTGGCGACATAGACCGTGTTCACCGGCATTTTCAGAAATCTCGCCACTTTCTCCGGCGGTTCGCCTTTGACCGCATAGAGCTCAAAAGCCTGAAAAGTGCTGTCTTCAAGTTGAAGTTTCAACTGCTTCAGCGCAAGCGTCATAATATGTTGTTGCCATTCCTGCAACCAGCGGTCTTGATCGGGTTCCGCGAGTTCGACTTCATCACAGTTAATTTCATTTTTGCGCCGTTGCCGGATGATATTCAATGTGCAGTGATAGATCATTACGCCGAGGTAATCCCGGAACCGGCCTTTGCCACGGTCGTAAACAAAAACTTGGCTCCGGTCGAAAAAATGCAGCATCACCGACTGGACCAATTCGTCGGTTTCGGCGACATTGAGCCGGTAGTCCCGACCCCGAACCACAATCAACGGACGGTAGGTTTCATAAAATTCCTGCCACGAAACTTCGTCGCCGCTCCGAATCGCTTCAAGTAATGATTTTTTCGTCGTATATGCCATTGCCGTCAAATAAAATCCGGATAATCCGTATTCAATGGATCAATCGCCAGAACCGTTTTACCAGTTCAAGGGAACTGTTCTGTACCATACAGGTTTTGACACATGCCGTATGATGACAATACAACATATCGCGCTGTTCGCGGTATTTCAATTTCGAATCCAGAATCTCCAGAACCGAATCGGTTTTGATATTGCCGACTGCGGGATGGTCCGGACATAATTTCACCTCCCCGTTGGCAAACAGGAAAAGATGGGAAAATCCGATGCGGCATGGCTTGCTGTCGTGTTCCGGATATTCATGAATTTTATCCGGAAAGCGAAAGTAATCCTGCCATTGCACGATCTGGGTTTCCGTATTCTGAATGAACTCCGGCGCAAGCCGTTTCATTTGCAGCAACCGTTGAAGTTCCGTCTGCACCGACTCCAGATCCTTTTCGCGCGGCCAAAGCGGACTTTGCTCATGCCAGCCGTTTCCGGATTCCGAACCAATATTGGCGCAAATCGGTTGAAACGCAATCCCATCCAGCCCCTGGGTCCGGCTCCAGTCCACCAGGGCGCAGAGAGAGCCGGAACCACCGCAAACGCAATTCAGGGAGTGAATGACGGCCTTGATGTAGATTTTGGTTTTGGAGTTCCCGGCCCTCAGAACCCGTTTCAGGCAAACGATATTGTCGAGCAGTTTCGCCGTATGTCCCCGCCTGCCGCGAATGCCGTCAAAAATTCCGGAATCGGTGGAATCCAGAGAGATATTGATATTGGAAAGTTTCAACGTTGCCAGCCGTTCGATGTTCTCCCGAGTCAACATCGTGCCATTGCTGACGAATCCGATATAGGCGTGTTTCCGGCAGGCAAGTTCGAGAATTTCGAAAAATGCCGGATGGAGCATCGGTTCGCCGCCGGAAAGATTGATCTTGGGGTACTTGATCCGGCCAAGCAGCGCTTCGAAAGTCGAAAGCCAGACCTCCGCCGACGGTTCCTCCACCGGCGGATTCTTCCATATATCGCAATACCGGCACGTTAAATTGCATCGCGTAGTCAGATCAACGTAAATTTGATTGGGACAACTCCTGATCGAGGGGTACTTTGCGGAAGCGTTCTGCCACATGGTACTCCAATAATTGCGGCCTCCCTTATACAGATCGAAAAGCATATGTGTTCCTTTCTACGGAAGAAAATCAAGGTTTCCGCCGTGGAATTTCAGCGGAGGCACAAATATTTTTTGTTCGAACGTGTTCAGCATCAAATATTCCACATGTTGCAGGATTCGATGATAGGCCCGAATGACGACCTCGCCTCCGGCATAGCTCAATGTAACGGTTGACTCGTCCTTGACGAACATCAGAAATCCCCAGTCTCCCTGCGTTTCCGACTGGAACACCGGCTTTCCGAACTTTTCGATCAGCATCTCTTTCAACTGCCGAAGATTATGCTGGTCGTTTTCGAAGGTGATGGCGATGGAAAGCAACCGTCTTGCCAGGAATTTGAGTTCCGTTCGAATCGCCCGGTTGGAGAATTCCGGATTCCTCCCGACCCGGACACAATCAAAAAGGCCGTTGATGCTGGCAATATTGTATTCGCTGGTATCACGCCTCCAGGTTTCGTCGGCAATTTTATTGGCTTCATTGATTTCCATTCCCAGGCGGAACCCGGAGATTTCACATTGAGAGCGCGGAAACGTATAAAGCGGAGAGGTTCTCCACGGGCCGAAGAAAGGGACATTGTATTTTCCCAACCCGTCGCAGTCCTCACAACGCTTGAACGAAGGCGGATTGATTCCCCTTCCGGTTCCGGGAATCGGAACCTTTCCCCGGCCTCCGCATTGCGGGCAGACAAATTTATTTTTCCTCTCCCTCTGCAACAAGCGGAAAGTCTGTTCGGCGGAAGAAATTTCCGTCGGGCTCAACAGAATGGGACTGACATGGAGAAAGCAGGAAATCGCGGCATAGATTTTCTGTTGCTGTTCCAACATCCGTTGAATGATCGACAGGGATGCACGGTAGTTGAGATAGGCATTGAAGTCGGTTTGAAAAAAATATCCATAACAGTAAAGATAATTGCTGATATCGGGAAAATCTTCAATCGGACGCTTCCTGGACCACGGCCAGAATAAAGTCCACGTGTAATGGGGAGAGACTATTTCATTCAAACAGGACTGTTTCAACTTCTCATATTTCGCATAACAGGCGAGGTCTTTCTGTTGGGCAACCTGGTCGAAAGGCTCGAACCCGTCGAGATCGATCTTGTCGATGCGCAAGGCGAAGCGGCGGACCAGCTTCTGATCTTTGGTTTTGGGTGCAAAACGTGTTCCTGCCAGGATATCGGCACTGGCGGTAAGTTTGCGAAGATAGGTGGAAACTCCGATTACTTCGAACTTTTCATTCAGGACCGGGCCACCGGAATTCCCCGGTACGATGGAAGCGCTGATTTCAATTTCCTCGGGACCGACTCCCAACAACTTGCCGTCTGCCTTCACCATCACTTTCTCGCCAAGGCTGTCGCCATACGCATCGACCGTCGAACCGATCTTGCTGTCCGCCGCGTTGGAGGCTATCTTGAGGACAGGCAAATCCTCCGGCAACGATGTGACCTCAAGAATAGCCAGATCCCGAACCTTGCCGACCAGCGCCGAACGAATTTCAAAGCGTTCCCGGTTTGCATTGGTGATTTCCGGATTCTTCATCAAGGCAAAAACATGAGCATTGGTAAGAATGACCGGTTTCCCCCATAATTTCACCAGGAAACCGCTTCCCCGGGAGCCGGAGTCCCCAATCAGAATCAAAGAACGGTTGAGGTTGGACGCATCAACAAGAATGGCCGGAGCCGATTTCGGTTCGGCGGGAGGAGCCTTTTGAGCGTCCTTCAACGCGGCGAGGAACAAATCGGCGCTTTCTCCTGACAAATCCGCCGCCGCAGCTCCCGCCGCCAGACAGAAACAGAACAATACAACGGCAATTCCACATGAAATTCTTCTCTTCATCGGGCTACTCCTGTTGGTGAGGCATAAAAAGGCACATCTCAAAAGAGGCCCTCGCCAGCGTCTACCACAACGCACAGAAAAACCCCAATCGAGATGTGCCAAAATATGGACACACCGATCGTGCGTTTTCTGTTGACGTCATGGTGAAGTGGTAGTTCAGGCGAGGCGTCGATCTTCAGTTGTAAAAATTACATTTTATTGCTTCTGGTTTTCATTCCTTTCGCTTGTCAGGATAACCCCTAATTTACTTCCGGAATAAGCCAAATGCAAATAAAAAACCGAGATCGGCGTTCTCTTTTCCCACAACGTCCCGCCGGGTCTACGCTGACGAGGGCAAACACCTTCATCATATTATGTGATACACACCGAGAAGAAGAATTCTTGCACAACGCATCGAAAAAAATAATTTTTATATTGAGTAGCACCCTCCGATTGTTGCGGCGGGAAACTGGGCTTGAGCGATCAGTCGTGCCCGAGCCATATCAACTGCCTCAATGATGGGTTCAAAAACGGTGGTACGAGTTTGAACGACAACCCTGAATTTCATGGAATACCTCCGTATTAGTTACCGTCTACAGATAATCTATCTTTGAAGAAAATCAAGCTTAAATTTCAAGATAAACGATTAATAGATAACAACATACAAGATGATACAGACTCGTAAATACAAGGCCTTCTGGGCGCGATTGTGATTCCGGCAATAATTCTATCGGAGATAACATTAATCGCACTCAGAATCGCTGGAATTGCAGTTCTATGGCTTTGAAAAAAGAAAGTCGATAATTTCTTGTTGCTTACAGGCGTATTTTGCCGCTTCCGTATCGGAATCTGCCATCATCTCGCGATATTGGTAGTACTCGTGTTCTCTGCCGACCATTTCGGCAATAGCACGAGAAACAATTCGGTAGAGAACAGCATCACCGGATTTATTCCAATTGCCGATTTGACGGCGGGCTTCCTCTTGGGTATCGAAGGCATAATATTTCAAGCATCCATTCTCCGCAAAAAGAGCAAAATACTCCTTGTTCCCTGGGAAATGGATATGAAAATCCGTGCTGGCATTACAAAGGACACGTTCGAATTGGTCCAAATATCCTGCATCCAATAGTCCTTGAAGAACATAACCAATCTCTTTGACCAATGTATTTAAATTTGCTGCATTTTCCATCTATCTCCCCTCCAGCATTCTTTCAATGATATTTTCTTCGTAATATATCTTTTTGCCGATATGGATTGTCGGGAGATCCCAACGACGAAGGGTTTGTTTGGCAACTCCCAGGCGTTTTGCAGCTTCGGTTGCCGATAATAGATATCCATTTATATTTTTTAGCATTTTATTCTCCTATTGGCGTTTATTCGCCATCAGATGAGAAAAAATATAAAAAAATGTTAATATTGAGGGGATTTAGGATTTATGCCAATATTATTAATCTAATGCAGAAGGAAACGAATTTTTTAAAAGATTTCTCTATCACTGCTGGATTTTGTCAGTAAAATTATAGAGTCTGGGTGAAATTATCCGGCGATAATTATACTCAGACTCTACATATTAGAACACCAAGATGAAAATATTTTATTCCGAACAGTAAAAATCAAAGCCCAATTTGAGTTTTGAAGTCATCTAAAATTTTGCTTTGCCAAATTTCAACTTGCTTTTTCAACTTGATACGTTGAGTTTCGTCGAATTTAATATGGGGTGAAAACTCTTGGTAAAGCCTTGCCAGTTTATCAATGTTATCTTCGGCCTTTTCGATAATGAAATCAACCGGATTCTCAATCTTTACTACTTTGACTTTTTGGTTCAAAACAACGCTGAAGAATTCATTCTCCCTACATTTTATTTTCTTATCTTCCTGCCGTTTCTGCTTTCGCTTGCTTTTATAGCCATCAGCTAATTCCTTTAATTTTTTGAAAGCAGGAACAGCTACTTTTGATTGCCGTTTAGCCTGTTTCCATACGTCTTCGATTTCTTGGGCATTAAGTCCATTCAGTGGACGTAGCAAGCGTTCCGGAATTCTTTTATCATCTTTGCCAAGGAGACTATGAACCCGATTATATGCAATCAAGCGATATCCATATGACCGAGAAATATCAAATCTTTTTTTACAATATTCCGCAAATGTTTTACAATCACGACATTTGTATAATTTTCGCTTCTGTATTTCTTCCAACGCATATCCTGCGGAAAAATATCCAATCGCGCCTTGTTCTATCATTTCTTCGAAATGAATAAGCTGTTCCTGTTGAGCAGAATCTCCACTCAACGGCAAATCGGATGAACGTTCTGAGTTTACCATTACCCCCGTTTCAACAGGTTCATTTTCTGACATTGCAATCTCCTTCCTTAATGATGGTTGGAATAACATAATCGGCAAGAATAGAAATAGCAAATCTAAAAATGTCGCCAATTGGCGACATTTCTCACTGACGTGGTTTTTAAACTTGAGTAAATCATTTTCGATGTGTCTTTTCAAACACATGGAATCTTTACGACGAATCAAAGTGAAGCAGCGAGGCGCAGTATGAATTGGGATCTATATGGCAGAGAAATGTATTATTATAAATAATAATTCAAGACAGAGAATTAAAGAAGCAGACAAGGAAGCAGCAATCAATTGCTACTTCTTGGTTAATTGTTAATTGTTATTGGCGATTATATTTAATTTTTCAAGTAAATATTTTTCGATTTCGCCAAGATTGATGCAGAAATGACGGTCCCAGGTAAAAGTCGCCATCTGATTTTCCAGATACGAAGCAATTATTGTAAAGATTTCGTCTACAGGATCCGAAAATTTACATTTTGCCACAAGATCAAAATGCCTTATGACAAAACAATTCGCATACATAAGAAGTTCTTCGTCAATAGCACTAGGGGCAACTTCTCTCTTTCTAAATTCATGAAATGCATCAAAGTGGGCGGCCTCGAAGAATATATCCCGGGTGTCATTCCACGCATAAATTCTCACACTCAATCCATCCGTTTCAAAGATTGATTCCGCGCTTATATTAGGGCTGACTTGCACTTCCGAAAGAAAGAGTCGATACGGGAGGTCTGTCTCATCATCAAATGTGAAACAGAAAAGTCTTCCATTATCGGTTTCGTCAATCCCGATAAGTACTCTTTTGGCACATCTCATTTCTCTGACTGCTTTTACGCTTCTTTCAGCATTTTCTACATTTTCTCCGTTTTTTCCAAATTCTCCAATTCTCGGAGGCAAAAGAATTCTGAAGCATTTATCATTTACGGAACAATGTACAATTCCTTTTTTACAAAGTTCTGTTTCATAATAATTGGTACTTATAATTATTTGACCTTGATTTCTAACAATAATACCCATTTTGGTTTACTCCTTATTTATGGGGTTTGCAATAAATTCAATATATCTTCGTCAAGCGCCTATTTTATTTCACATAATGTCCTCCTCTTTTTTTATTCCGAGAAATGCAACTTCTCGATTAGGCGATTTTCAAAAACTTACTTGCTGATTGCTCTGCAAATTTCGTTTTCATTTTACATACCATATATCATTTTCAAAAAAAAGCAAGCCGAGATCCACCGCATATAAGCCATTGCAAATAAGAATCTTATGTAATCTATTTTGTGATAGAGGATGATCGGTTATCATCTCCAAAAGAACCGCGTCTGGATGTCTTTGCTCTATAGAAATTTCCATTGGCTGCGGTAACGCATTTTCGAGTAGATGGGCTTCAAAGAGAGTGGGGCCGAGGGATGATAAAAAAAAATCAAAAGATTATTGAATATTTAATAGTAAGATAGTGATACAATCAGATTTTTATAAAAGATATTAATTATTGCAGAACAACAATGAGGTAGACCAGAGTATATTGCAAACGTCCCTCTCGGAGAGCTTACCGCTCTCAACTCCTGCTCAACTCCGCTGCGCTTCGTTTCGCCTAAAAGAATTCAAGGGAGAGGACACTGCATTCCACTTCGTTCCATTTCGCTTTCATCGTTTAGAAGAGTATCATTTTTTTTAAATATTCATCTGTGGTATCTCTAGATAACTTACAGATGCCCTTTAATTCAATTCTTAGTCGATAAATTTTTAAATTATCAAATGCGATAAGTAAAATCATAAATAATGAAACATGCTTCTATTCTTTCTGCAAATGCCTTTAAAATCGATTCATGCATAAACATTATCAAGGATAGTTTGAAAAAGTATAACATCAGGCGCTGTATAGCGCCAGCGTCTTCGTTAGAAGCGCTCAGGAAACTTGATTTCTTAATCTCGTTTTGAATTTCCTTCCAAAAAAATCGCTATATATTTTATTTATAAAATATATATTAATATTTAAAATCATCTATTATTAATATCTTAAAATATAGTAATATTTCTCTTTGTTTTCTTTCTTTATATATTTCTTTCTTTATTTTCTCTTTTTTATTTGGAAGTTTGTTAAGAAACCTTGTTTGTTTCTCTTTTTTCTTTCTTTAACCTTTCTTTCGTTTATTTCTCTTTTGGCTATTGACCTGAATTATGCAGATATATAAATTAGCCATTTTTCTTGACTTTTTGCATTCCAATGCTATATTATTTACTACAGTTCTGATTACTCAAGATCATCAAAGGCTAAACTGAAACTGTTGCCGGAACTGATGGGATATTTCTAAACTATGGGGAATGAATTAAAAGAAAAACTTCTTGCTGTTGTAAGAAATGGAATCATGTATGGGACTTTTACGGAAGATGAATTTGCTCAAATCCGGAAATGCTTTGAAAACCAGGGAAAGCAGCAACTTCCTCGTCTTGTCGATAGTACTGCCGCAATGATAGAACTTCATTGCGACAAACACCGCCTCAATGAATACCTCAATCGGGGGTATCTTAAACGCATAAAGCTCAGTCATCGCAAAATAATGATCGATTACGATAGCCTTCATAACTTCATGACGAATGGCACCGCCGTCAGAAGCGGAGGCGAAGCATGAACCAGACCAGAAACAGCCTTAATACAGTTTACCTTCGTCGCGGAAAATGGGTCGTTGAATATATCGATTTCGAGGGAAGGCAAAAAGTGCGGACCCTCAAGGATGAGAATGGCAATTATCCCTGCAATAAGCTTCAAGCAAAGCGTCTTTCCGAACAGACGTTGACCGGTATCCGCTCTATGCAGAATTTGCGTTCGGAACAGGAGTTTTTGAACCGGGTTGCCGAACGTGAGCAGTTGATCCAGCGTATCAAGTATACCCTTGAGGACGTACTGCCGATGATTCTGTCGAATCCGAAATTAAAGAATGGGACTCGCCTTCAGCATCGTCAGTATCAGTGGGAGAAGTTTTATAACTGGCTCAAAGCGCATTACCCCCGTATCAAAACTCCACATGAGATTACCCCCTTGATGGCGCAACAGTTCTCCAGTGAACTTTATGCCGAAGGGATGGCGAATTCGACTTATAACGACTACATCACTTCATATCGTATGATTTTTAGAATGATCATGCTTTATGCCGGGTTAACCTCAAATCCGTTTGCTTTTATCGAGCGCTTGCCGAAGAATACCATCTCGCATAAACCGATTCCAAGAGAATTTATACCACGGATAATTACGGCATGTGATGATCCAAATTTTCATGTGCTGGAAACACGTCGTCTTGCTCCGATAACCAAATCCGAGTTGAAAACATTGATTATTGTGGGGCTTTGTACCGGAATGCGTTTGAAGGATTGCGCTCTACTTGATTGGAGTTCGGTGAACTTCGAGGATAATTACATCAAGACGGTAGCCTATAAAACCAAGAAGTATAATAAGGGCTATCTTTGGATACCGATGATTCCGTATTTGAGAGAACATATGTTAAGCATCTACAACTGGCAAGAAGAAGGTTCTGTTATGCCGAATATTGCCAGTCGTTATATCGACGAGGAGCGTAAACGGTTATTGGGGCAATCTATTAAAAGCGACAATGGCAACATGTCCGGAGAGGTAAAAAATCTCTTGAGATTTGTCGGCTTGCCGGTTTCGATTCGCTTAACGGAAGCGGAAAAGGCAAGTGGAATTTCCAAGCCAATCGGACAACGTAAAAAAAGCCCTAATCTTTATGGCTTTCATTCGTTTAGGCATTATTTCGTTTCAACTTGTGCCGAATGCAATATTCCCATGGCATATGTGGAAGCGATCATTGGAAATGATTCAGAGGTGATCAAACAATATTATACGCACATTGATACTGAAGAGATGATGCGTTCCATCACGAGAATCGAACCCAAATTCATCGGAGTGATGCCGTCGTCTGCGTTACCGCAAATAGCGAATGGATAATCCCGTTATTTTGCAAGTCAACATAGCAAAATACCCCTTACTTTTGCAAAGTACACATTACAAAAGTAAGGATATCTAACTTGATAGCAATAGCCAACAAGGGAAAAAATACAATGAAATACCATGCGATACTAAAGGTTAAAAGTGAAGAAGAAGACAGACAAAAGACATACTTTTTTCGATTTTGAGCGGCAGGCCAGGGCTCGTAATGAATAGGTCATCGGTTCGATTCCGATCATTGGCTCCAGTCCTATAAGCTTAAAATAGAGCGAGTTACAAATCAGTAGCCCGCTCTTTTTAATTCCAATAATTTCCCCTGATTTCGCTTGTTTTTGAAGAGCATACAGCTCAAATGGTCAAGTAATGGTCAAGTAACTTTTGAGCGGGAATGGTCAAGTGAAATGGGCGAGTAATTTGCCCCTCCCTCTGTCCTCCGGCATGCCAGCTCACTTCCGGCAGGCATTCTGAATGGCTACAGAACAGGGGCTATTACCAATGCGAAATTTGCTTCCGTGGGCCTCTTCTCCGGTTTGAGCCATAAATCAGAGCTCCTTCTGAGGTTGGATTGAGGGTAGCTGAAATATCTTCAATTTGAGATAGAATACGTCTCGGAAGCCATATGCCTGACGGATGAGCCATCGGATCTTGTTGTTGAATCCTTCGGTCGATGCATTGCTCATTCG